>Ga0334900_1001657_pt1 | contig 22775 bp, 24 predicted proteins | sample GraSluR3_MG_2_FD_207231 | JGI IMG/M metagenome (GOLD analysis project Ga0334900, IMG submission 207231) | Sludge microbial communities from methane-producing bioreactor in Wageningen University, Netherlands - Granular Sludge_31_08-R3 | ecosystem: Engineered > Bioreactor > Anaerobic >...
ACCAACTGAACAGAAGATAATCAATCATATTCAGAAAATTCAATTGAAGTTTCCAGAGAAAAAACTTATCATCGCAGGTTGCATGGTAGATATTGATCCTGATAAACTGGAAAAACTGGCACCCAATGCAGGATGGATCGGGGCGCGCAGGATCAAATCAGCTCCGGAAGTGGTTGAAGCAACCCTAAATGGTGATTGTAAAAGAGTAACAGGACATGGTATAGATGTCAAGACTCATCTTCCTAGAAAGCGTTCCAATTCTTTAATTCACATACTTCAGATCTGTGAAGGTTGTCTGGGAAAATGCAGCTACTGTTGCACTAGATTTGCGCGAGGAACACTGCAAAGTTACCCAACTTCTCTTTTAAAGCAAGAAGCAGAGCAAGCCGTGGCAGAAGGTTGTGTAGAAATTCAGCTCACAGCCCAGGACACTGCTGCCTATGGAAAAGATACTGGGGAAAGTTTGGCAAATCTTATAAACCAGATAACCAGTATTGAAGGTGATTTCAGGGTGAGGATAGGAATGATGCATCCTAAAAATATTAAGGATGACCTGGAGTCTGTGATTAACTCTTTTAAAAATGAAAAAGTCTATAAATTCTTGCACCTTCCTTTGCAGAGTGGTAATGATCAAGTTCTCACTTCCATGAAACGTAATCATTCAGTACTAGAATACTTGAATATAGTGAACCGGTTTAAATCAGAAATACCTGAAATTTCCCTGGCCACAGATATTATTGTAGGATATCCCACTGAAGATGAGGATGCTTTCCAGGATACTCTTGATGTCATCAGGGAGATTAGTCCTGATTTTCTCCATATTTCCAAATATCATCATCGCCCTGGCACTATGTCCTCAAAAATGGACGAAATTGATCACGTGACCATGAAGAAGCGTTCTAGAAGTTTAAATGACCTTAAAACTAATATATCATTATATAAAAATCGAAAACTATTGGGGACCATCCAAAACATACTTATAACAGATAAAGGTAGTAAAGGGGGGTATATTGGCCGTACAAACTCTTATAAAACGGTTATAGTGGATGAAGCTCAACTGGGAAGTTTTATTAAGGTTAAAATAACTCAGTCCCTTAGTACTTATTTGAAAGGACGGATTTTATAGCTGGAAACCACCAGTTGTTAAAGGTAGTATGTATCCATTTTCAAGGTGACTATTATGGGAAGTGCTAACTTTTATCAATAGCTCTGATTATTATATTTATTAGCCAGTAATGTCCATTACAGTCATATTTTTCTTTTTAATTGTATTTTTGCTAATAAATTCTTCTTATTTATAATAAATGCTCATTTAATCTAAAAGATAAGCCATATATAGCTTGATTGATAGACAAAAAAATGGATAGTATGAACTATTTAGTATGTGAAAACTGTGGTGGCTATTACCTGCTTAAAGATGGAGAATCATCCAGTGACTTTGATTCATGTCAGTGTGGAGGTAAACTTTATCTGTTAGAATATACGGATGATGATGAGATCAAATCTCCTGAAATCATCTGCAGAGAGTGTGGTAGCCTAAACAATATGGACACTGCATTTTGCAGTAGCTGTGGACAGATATTAATACCCACTAAAGAAATCGTGAGTGCTAACAGGTCTCCCATGAAACCAAAGATAGGTATATTCGCAGGATTCGCATTTATTGTAATCTCTTTGGTATTACTGGGATTTTTACTTTAAACTGATTTGGAATTATATTAGATAAATACATTAAACTAATTTTATTTACTTTGAACTAATTTTATTTACTTTAAACTAATTTTATTTACTTTAAACTAATTCTATTCTATAATATGAGGATGATTACTCTGAATTGCAACTTTTGCATTGGTTTTTATTTTATTTTGTTATTGAATTATGCAAAAATATTAATACCCTAGATAATTAATAAAATTTTGATCTTATGTCTTTTCTTATCTGTGAAAAATGTAGGGGATACTATGAGCTCCAGAAAGGAGAATCACCTGAGGACTTTGAAAGTTGTCTATGTGGTGGGAAATTAGAGTACATTGAAAATATTCCTGAAAAAGACCCAGATGAAAGTTTTAATGAAGATCTGGTTAAGAAAAACAGTGATGGTAAAACTGTTGTAATGAACGATAAAGAAGATAAAGAACTAAAATCAATCTGTCCCAACTGTTTGAAGGAGAATGAAGATGATATCTTTTGTTCACAGTGTGGTGGAAAATTATTAACGATTAAAGAGGGTAAAGTGATTCGTACTAGACAAAATGAAGATCATGTAGCACTTAAAAAAATTTCTAAGAAAATAAAGACCACAAATATCAAAAGTGAACCTGTTAAAGGTTTAAACTCAATTTTTGAGCGGATCAAAGTATTTGGAGTTTTGACAGGGGTAATTTTCCTGGTGATTGGGATTTTTATAGTCTTCTATGTATTGGTAAGTGTGCTATCCTGGAATTATTCATATTATGGGGATTTGAGTTATAATGAGTTTCAATTCTTTTTCCATCTTTTAATAGTTTTCATCCTTGTTTTGGGAATATTTTCAGGTGTTCTGGCTAGTTATATAAGTAAAATGGGGGATTATGTAGATGGATTAGTCAATGGCTTTCTGGTGGGGGCTATCAGTGCTAGTGTTGTGGGAATTTACGGAACCTTTATTTATATGGGTATTGTGGGAATTTTATTGATATTTATTGGAATTCCCCTTCTGGGTGCGTTATCATCAGTGGGAGGAGTGATCGGGATCTTCCTGCGAAGTAAACTGAAATAACTTCAACAAGGCGTAAATCAAATAAGAGATGAGTTTATAATGTTTTAGGTTATTTTTATTTGGTCCTAATCATAAAAGGTGAATACTAAGTTTTTTTTTATGTGTTCCTGTGGTGTTTTTGTATATTATGGTACATTTATATTGCATAATAAATTATGATAATAAAGTATATTACTATTGAAGTATATTGATGAAATGTATCATAGGTTCAAGTTAAGGTGGAATGGTTGTGAAGTACATAATATGTGATGAATGCGGTGGATTCTATGAACTTGAAAAAGGAGAGTCAATTGAGGACTTTGAAAGTTGTTTATGTGGTGGTAGTCTAAGTTATGCAGAGTTAACTCATAAAGGCATTAAAAAAACAACTAAAAAAGTTGAAAAGGATTACAAAGTTAATGTTCACCATTCAGAATACTTGTCAGAAAACATATGCCCTTTGTGTGGGCAGATAAATAAAGTAAAGGCAATATTTTGCTCTAAATGTGGGAAAATCCTTAAAAATAGGGGTTCGAATAGATATGATTATTCACATGTTTTAGAAGAGCGTGAAAAAAGGAAAAAAAGCTTAAGAGGTTTATATGAACGTATTGATCTATGGGGGGTTGGGTGTGGTATTATATTCCTGATAGTCATGACGGTTATCAGTAATATCATTATATTTTTAGGACTAGTAAGATTAGCAGTTCAAAATGCCAACGAACCCACATTGTTTGCATTTTTAGGTGGAGTATCCCTTATCTCCTTAACTCTATTTCTACTTTCAGGATTCATTTCAGCAGCTGCCATTGGCACCAGGAGTTACATAGATGGGGGTGTGAATGGGGCCCTCGTAGGTATTTGTATTGCAATTGTGGTTTCTATTATTCCGGGAGCTCTAATACTTGTTTATCTAGGAATTATTCAATGGCTAACTATATTAATTGGAGGATGCATTGTTTATGGAATTTTAACAGGAGCTGGTGGTTTGATTGCTGTGGCTGTGCGTAAACACACAGGAATAATTTGATTAATAAGTTATGTATAATGTTCCGGTTATATGTTAAATCTACCAATAAACACCTCATAATTAGCTTAAGAAACTATCAATAACCCTAACTTTGTGTAAACAGCTATTATCAGATATATTATTTTATTAAATATAAAAAAAATAATCAAAATCAGAGGTAAGTGCCGTGGGCCGGACTTGAACCAGCGACATCCAGATCTTCAGTCTGGCGTTCTCCCAACTGAACTACCACGGCATAATGGGCCCGACGAGATTCGAACTCGTGATCACCTCCGTGTCAGGGAGGTATCATACCCCTAGACCACGGGCCCGCATTCAAACATTATTGTTGTATTCCTATATAAACCTTTGCGATTTTTTAAATCTTTTCGAAAAAATGAGTAGTTCCCATTTAAAGGTACTAACCAAAAATGTATATGTCGTAACTTCCTATAAAGATATCTTACCTAGAAAAGGGGGTTAGAAAATAATGGATATCAATGATCCAATAGAAACCACAGTAGAAGAGATACGTAAGGTTTTAAATATCGAAAACGTGATTGGGGAAGTAATAGAAAGTGAAGACAAAATTCTGATACCTGTTACTCGCATGGGAATGGCATTTGGAGCAGGTATGGGTGAAGGACGAGGTGCTAGTAATGAGGGTGGTTCTGGTGCTGGTGCTGGTGGAGGTGCAGGCATAGAACCCGTGGCAATGGTAGTGGTTTTTAAAGGTGTTGACGGACCTGAAGGTGTTAAAGTACTCTCTCTTAAATCTGCAGACCCACTGACTAGAGCCATAGGTGAAGTTGGCTCAGCCATTGTTGATGTTATGGCAGAAAGTCGGAAAATGGGCCTGGGGAAAAAAGGTAAAAAAACTAAAGAGGAAAAAGGTGAAGAAAAAGAGGCTGAAGCAAAAGAATAACACTAATCTGCAATAAGCAGCCTTGCTTTTCAAGAGAAAGGAATTTACCATAAATAACCTAAGAGCGGGTTAAATTTGATATACATTATAATAGGCATCATTATATTAATCTTGGTGCTTATTCTATTGTCTTTTCTTTTAATTCCCCTAAAGATATCTTTACACCTAAATAAACACGGTTCTCAGATTAAAGGAAGATTCAGCTTATACTGGATAGGGATCCGATTCTTTTCCAAGAAAATACCAGAGGAAGAAAAAGAAGAGGATAAAAAAAAGAAAAAAGAAAAGAAAGAGAAAGCTGAAAAAGAGGAAGAAAAAGGTAAATTTGACCTTAAACGTATTTTAAAGATTATAAACTTATTTTTGGATGCCTGGCCCCATCTTTACCGGGTCCTGGTTGCTATTGTTAGGTCGTTCACTCTGGAAAAGTTTTCCCTAAACTTGACCATGGGAATGGAGAGCCCTGCAGACACAGCCCTATTCACAGGTTATATATGGTCTTTTACTTATCCTCTCAATGCTTTGACAGGTATTGAAATGGTTATAACACCTGATTTCCAGCGGAGAGTTCTGGATGGTGAGTTAAAAGTGGAAGTACGATTGAAACTTATTGGGATTGTGACTGAAGCCATAAGAGCCTACATGAAAAAACCAGTAAGGCAGTTCATTAGTGAAATAAGGAGTTTATCATAAAAAGCCACTTTATAAAGAAATTTTCTAGTGTTTTTATGAAAAAATGAATTATAATAAAAAAAATGAGAAGTCAAGAAATAAAAGTTGGTAAAACCTTTAAAATTGATGGAAGGATTTTTTATCCATTGGTTAAGGTTACACACTGGAAACATAATCAGGAAGAGTTTCATTGTTTATCTCCTCTAGCTTTAGTTGTTATTGAAGGGGATATGAAATACATCCTTCCTATGAAAGAGTTTGATGACCCGGAAAAGCTGGAAACTTTAATGGACATGATTAAGGTATGAGGTCTGATTTTTAAGATATTTAATGAATTTTAGTTTAGGATATTCACTATTCTTTTTGAAATCATCTTTTAGAATGCTCCACTAAAAATGAAACTTTCATTTAAGAAGAAAGAATTTATGTTTCTTTCAATAGAATAATTTTAAAATAAGTTCTGGGGTTTCTAACTGTGAATTTAGCAGGGAAAAGATCAAGATCTGACTATGAAACTTTCCTGATCCTAGCATTAGTTGTCTTATCCTGTGTGTTGACCTATTACTTCCATTTTATTTTAAAGTCAGGGCTTCTTTTCACTCATTTTTATTACATACCCATAGTGTTAGCTGCTGTATGGTGGAAACGAAAAGGATTATGGGTGGCATTTTTCCTGGCAGGAATGCTTATTATCACTAGTTTACTTAGCCCCCTTACAGGTGATTATCTTTACTATGACTTTTTCAGGGCAGTGGTTTTCATCTCAGTTAGCATAATAACTGTTTTGTTAAGTGAAAGGATTGAAAAATCACAAATAAAACTGAAAACCAGTGAAGAAAGTTTCCGTTCGGTGGTTGAATCGGCTATAGATGGAATTATCACTACAGATATTTCAGGTAATGTGGTTTTTGCCAATAAGAGTTTTTATAAACTTTTCCAATACTCTGAAGAGGAAGTCCTTGGTAAATCAGTGCAAAAATTTATTCCTCCTCGATTGAGGGATAAATACCATCAACAAATGGAAGACTTCCGTAAAACAGGTAAGCATCGTCTGGTTGGAACTTTTGAATCAGTTGGCTTAAGGAAGGATGGTAATGAATTCCCCTTTGAAATGTCTATCACCAACTGGGAAGGTAATGGTGAGATATTTACCACTTCTATTATTAGAGATATAAGCTATCGTAAAAATGCTGAAAAAACAAGAGCCATACTTTCAGCCATTGTGGAAAGCTCAGCAGAATCAATTATGGGTATGGATTTAAAGGGTAATGTTTTAAGCTGGAATAGAGGAGCCGAACAAACGTATGGCTACAAGGAAGAGGAAGTCCTGGGAAAATCAGGTTCCATAATAATACCTACAGGTTCTAGTGAACTCCAGCAGATCCTACGGATAATTGAGGATGGGGGGAAAATTGATCATTATGAAACCAAAAGGGTAACCAAAACAGGAAAAATGATCGATGTATCCTTTACAGTTTCTCCCATAACTGATAAATCGGGAAAAATAATTGGATTATCAGCAATATCAAGAGATATAACTCAAGAAAAAGCTGCTGAAAAAGCTTTAGCCAGAAGTGAATCTCAATTATCGATGATCACTACTAATATGGCAGATATTATATGTCAGGCCAGTATTGATGGTGTTTATATTTACGTAAGTCCTTCAGTAAAATCAGTTCTTGGCTACACACCCCAAGACCTCATAGGAAAATCAATCTTTGAGTGGATACACCCTGATGATCTGGAAAGAGTTACCTCCTGTATGAATGATGTTTCTCGGAAATCTATGACTAAGTTCATTCAGCACCGTTACATGAACGCTGATGGTAGTTATGTATGGTTGGGTACCAAAGGAACACCAATCTTTGATACAAGGGGGGCTGTAAGTGGATTTGTATGTAACAGTCGTGATATAACCAACCAGAAAAATGCAGAAGATGCACTGCGTGAGAGTGAGGAAAAATATAGAACTCTAATTGAGTCAGCTAAGGATCCAATTGCTTTGTATGATGAGAATGGTATTTTTTTAATGGCCAACAAGTCAGGAGCACATAGTATGGGTAAAGAACCTGCTGAACTATTAGGTCATTCACTCCGGGATTTTTTCCCCCTTAAACTTGCTGAAAAACAGATTGAATTAATAAGAAAAGTGATTAGCACAGAAGAGGGTTTAGATATAGAAATGTTTGTCCCCTATGGTGGGAAAGATCAATGGTTCAGCACAAGTTTACAGCCGATTTATGGTCATGATAATCGAATTCGTAGTGTACAGGTGATCTCAAGGGATATAACTGAAATTAAGGAGACTCAAATTAAACTTGAACATGCTCTTGAGGAGAAGGACATGCTCATGAAGGAGATTTATCATCGGGTAAAGAACAATTTGATGGTGATATCCAGTCTCCTGAATCTTCAGTCAAGATATATCAAAGATGAAGAAGCTCGAGGAATATTCAAGGAAAGCCAGGAAAGAGCTCATTCCATGGCTTTAATTCATGAAAGGCTCTATCGTTCCACGGACCTTAAACACATCGACTATGGAGATTACATCCGCACCCTGACTCGAGATCTATTCCGGACTTATGTTACTGATCCATCCAGAATTAATCTGGAACTGGAGGTGGAGGATGTGATGATCGACATCAACACTGCCATACCACTGGGACTGATAATAAATGAACTGGTCTCCAATTCCATGAAACATGCCTTCCCTGAAGATAGAACTGGGAAAATAACGGTCAAATTCAAAAAAGATGAGGACCATTACATACTGGAAGTTAAAGATAATGGTGTGGGGTTTCCTTCAGATATTAAACTTGGAAAAACAGATTCTCTGGGCCTGCAATTGGTCACTAGTCTCACAGAACAAATTGGTGGGGAACTGGAACTTCAAAGAAGTCCTGGAACCTCATTCTGCATAAAATTTAAAGAAAAAGGAATAGATGAGTAAAATTGGTTTATATTTACTAAAATAGGTTTATACTTTAGGTAGTGTTCATAAAATTTCTAACCCCCTCACTGAATTGATTAATTTTAAATTATGCATCAAATAGAAAAGAGGGAACGTGTTTTAATACTAAATTTTCCTCCACTAAGTAGTCTATCCTATGAAAATAGTGGGATGTATAACAATGAGGAACAATCCTAACATTAACTGTCTCCATATAAGATCAAACCTAATACTGATTGGATAAAAAACGAATATCATCCTAAAAAATAAGAAAAATAAGAAATAAACAAAGTTACATTGATTTGACGGCCATTTCGATATCTTCGGATTTGACAGTCTTTCTTCCAGCGTGTTTTGCAAGTTCGACGGCTTTTTTGGCTAGCTCTTCGCCACTTTCTTCCAGAGCTTTGGCTAAAGCCTCCTTTGCATCATCGCTAATCCTTTGTGCACCAGCATTTTTTATGATCCTTCCAACTGGAGCAATTGGTAATTCAGCCATATTTTCACCTCCTAATCTAGCTAGGACTCTATAATATTTAAATATATCGGTTTTCATGACATGATGGGCCATGGCATGTAGCATGCACACTCACCAAGTGTGATCATCAATCAACCAAAACTATTAAGGGTACAAATACTAATAGGAATTCCTATGTATAAGACTCCGGACATTGAACCCACCATAGAAGAGATATTAGATAAGGCAATGAAAGGTCCTATTTCATCAGAAGAAGCATTAAAGCTAATTAAAACTACTGGTGCAGAATCACAGGCATTAATTCAAGCAGCAGATTTGCGAAGGCAGGAATTGGCAGGTGATGAAATCACTTATATTCAAAATTGGAACATCAACTTCACTGACATATGCACTGGAACTTGTGGTTTTTGTGCTTTCCGTAAAGACCCTCAAGAAGAAGGAGCTTACTTTTTAAGCATAGAAGAAATAGTTAAAAGGGCTAAAACTGCCTGGGAAGATGGTGCAGTGGAAGTGTGTATCCAGGGTGGACTTCATCCAGAGGGGGATGCCTATCTCTATGAGAAAATTATTCTGGCAGTCAAAGAAGAAATCCCAGATATTCATATCCATGCCTTTTCACCTATGGAAATCTATTATGGAGCATCAAAGTCCGGATTAACACTTAAAGAAACTTTAAAGATGTTAAAAGATGCAGGTTTAGGGTCCATGCCTGGAACTGCCGCTGAAATATTAAATGATGAAGTTAGAAAGGTTATCTGTCCGGGTAAGCTCACCACAGATGAGTGGATCAGGGTGATTGAAACTGCCCACCAGACTGGTATACCCACTACCTGTACCATGATGTACGGGCATGTGGAAAGTGTGGAGCACAGAATTGAACACCTGGAAATCCTTAGAAACATTCAGAAAAAGACAGATGGATTCACAGAATTCGTTCCTCTTACTTTCATGCACCAGATGGCACCAATCTATCAACAGGGTATCTCCAGTCCAGGAACTACTGGCACTGAAGATTTGAAACTTTATGCTGTTTCTAGGTTAATGTTTGGAGATTTATTGAAAAATATCCAGGTATCATGGGTTAAACTGGGATTCAAATTTGCACAAATATGTTTAACAGCAGGGGCTAATGATCTGGGAGGAACACTGGGAGAAGAGAACATTTCCCGATCTGCAGGAGCCCAACATGGAGTATATACACCTCCAGAAGATTTACAGCGTATCATTCGGGATCTGGGAAGGATACCTGCTGAAAGGGATACTCTTTATAAGAATATAAGAATCTTATAATTTTTTTTCTATTTTCTTTCTGATGATGAGAATCTGTGATTGGTAAGATTTGATAAATTATTCTGATAAGGCTTCTTATCAAATCTAATAATGTTATAAAAGTTTAATTATAATTAGTATGGAAATTTAACCATATTGTTAAAAATTTAAGGATAATGCCCATTTAACGATAATGGTATATGACGATTAGGGTTATGATTCCTAGAACTGCTCCAATAGAGTTAGGGGTGAAAATGTACCAGTTGTTGATTCCCACTCCATAAATGGTCCATAGTGTACAGTTCACCACCATGGCCATGTAGAGTGCTGGTGAAACCTCATCCGATTTTTTAATTTTTATTACAGTGTGTATCTGGGCAACTGGACTTAAAAACATCACCACAGCAAAGATACTGGCAAGTAAACCCACAGTTTCAATTATCATTTCCATTGGTCTTTATTTGAACTCAATATAAAGCTCATATAATTATTTTGAGATTATAATACTAAATTTTGCCCATACTAAATTTTTTGTATAACCACCCAATCCCCTTCTTCAACCTTCTGCATAATCTCCAAACCATCAACAACCAGTCCAATATGGTTCACATCTGAAGCAGGCTGTGAATCTCCAAAGAAGATGCAGAATGCTTTTCCTGGTGGCCAATAAGATATGTCTCCCTTTTCTGAGGATGATGATGGGTTTTCATAATCCTGATCCAGGGGTATGGGGAAGTAGATTTCCTCCAACCATAACTGAGCCTCACCCTCCAGGGGGAGACTATCATAGAATGCTTGAGCTGTTAGTGGGTTCCTGTTATCTAAGAGTGCAGTTAACTTTCCTTTTTCCAATATTTCTATCTCTATTTTCATCTTCACATTACCCCCTTCACCCTATTTCTCTAACCTTCACCTTCCTTCTCTAATTATCTTTCAGTCCAATAATAGTCTATCATAATTGAATATGACTGGGAAATCAGTGAATCAACTCTGATTTAAGAGATCTTCCATGATCTGTACACCAGTGGAGGTTCCTATTTTACTGGCACCAGCATCAATCATGGCCAGGGTTGTTTCCAGGTCTCGGATACCCCCAGAGGCTTTCACACCCATTTCCATACCAACAGTTTCTCTCATCAGCCTGACATCTTCCACTGTGGCCCCGGTTACTCCAAATCCAGTGGAAGTTTTCACATAATGGGCCCCTGCCTCTTTAGCAAGTTGACAGGCGGTTATTTTTTCATCCATGGTAAGTAGAGCTGTTTCCAGAATTACTTTCACCACACATCCTCTAGCTGCCCCTACAACTCCAGCTATGTCAGATTGCACCAGGGATAAATGTCCTGACTTTAAAGCACCAATATTCATCACCATATCCAGTTCAGAGGCACCATTGGCCACAGCTTCCTCCGCCTCAAATGCTTTGGCATGTGATGTTTGCACCCCAAAAGGGAATCCAATAACCACACAAACCTCTGTATCTGAATTTTCCAATAATTCATTAGCAAGAGCAGCTTGAGTGGGTGTTACACAGACGCAACTGAAATCATAGTCATCTGCTTCCTGGCAGAGACTTTCTATGTCCTGATCAGTGGCATCCCGCTGCACATTAGTATGGTCAATCATTCCTGCCAGTTCTTCTATGGATATCATAACATCCCTCCATTTTTTAAATTTTAACACTTTAAATATTATAACCCTGTTTTATGAACGTTTAAACTAATTTTTTAGCCATGTAAGGTCCTTTACGTTCATATCCAAATTTACGGTAGTAATTTCGAACCCCTATACCACTGGTGATGAGTATTTCCTTCTTATCATACTCTTCCCAACTGATCCTTTCTGCTTCCTTCAATAATTTTTCACCATAACCCTTATGCTGCCATAGTTCATCTTCTTTTTCACCTAACGGTATCATAGGACCATACACATGCAATTCACGTACTAAAGCAGTATTATGATCTATCTCTGGTCGGTGAGCCTTTTCTGAGGGTATACGGAGTCTTAGAAAACCTAAAAGAACATCTGACTTGGTATCTTCCATGGAAATGAAGGTTTCCTCGCCCTTACTTGCCTTGTATGTTTCTTTTAGGAGTTGGATATTTTCGGCATGGGTATAAGTTCCCTGAGCGGCCTGATGCCCCACTTCTCGGCAGCGTATACACTTACACTGCACTCCCTCATCTTTAAGCTGTTGGTAGACCAGTTCTCCCAGATTGGACTTTTTAACTCCGGCTTCTATGAGCTGGGAGGGAATGTCCCGTTGAATACGCATGGTACGCACCCATTTGGGGAGTATCTTTTTCACCTGAACTATGAGGTCAACTGCTTCTTCTGTGGAGTAAGGTTCATATTCTCCTTTTTTCCATAATTCATAAAGTTCTGAGCCTTCGGTTACTAGACAGGGATAGATCTTCAGCATATCTGGTTTGAAACGTTCATCCGAGAATATCCTCTTGAAAATCCGCAGATCCCGTTTGGGGTCAGCAAAAAGACCGGGCATGAGATGCATGGCTACTTTAATTCCAGAATCCTTCAGAATTCTGGTGGCATCTACAGTATCTTCCACCCGGTGCCCACGTTGGATGCGGTGATAAATGAAGTTATAAATGGTTTGCACACCCAGTTCTACTCGGGTAACACCCATCTTAAGCATACGATCTACATCTTCTTTTTTGGAGTAGTCTGGTCGGGTTTCGAAGGTCATACCTACACAACGGACACTGGAACTTTCATTAACCTTTTGAACATCTTCCAAATAATGAAATCCGTGTAACTTTTCAGGGTCCTGGTTTTTCACATCTAAGGTTAGGTTCGGTTCTTTAACTTTAAAATTTACCATGGCCTGAAGACATTGGGTGATGAACCATTCCTGGAAACACAGAAACCGGGAAGGAAATGTTCCGCCCATAATGATTAGTTCTACCTTGTCCAGGGGGTGTCCAATACTTTCCAATTGGAGGAGGCGATTGTAAACCTGTTTGTAAGGGTCAAAATCATACATTCGAGCCCTTAATGCTGCAGGTTCTTCTCCAGTATAACTGGGAGGAGCTATTGTGCTCTCAGGACAGTAAAGACATTTTCCATGAGGGCAATTATGAGGAGGGCACATCACCGCCACCACTGCCACACCTGAAATAGTTCTGGTGGGTTTTTTCTTTAGAATATGGATAACAAATTCTTTTTCATCTGCACGAGCCATTTTAAGTATTTCTGAGTTACGGGGGAACCTGTCCAGTTGGTAATCACGACACACCTGGAATTTAGCCTTCTCCAGATCCTTCCTATTTTTTATTTCCCCGGCCAGTATGGCTTTTATTATGGATCTTCCTGCTTTTTCCATTTTTCTCTCCAAATCTCCCATTAAAATTTTTTCCCTTTAACAGTTATTATGGGAAAACAGTTCTTTTGAAAAATCTATTGTTTATTTTATCTTTAACTATAAATTGGTTCTTAATCCAATAAAAACTTAATTTTAACAGCTCAAATAATAAATCTTTAACATAAATCCTAATTACCTTTTTTTAATTTAAGTATTTCCAGGGCCCTAACAATGTCTGTTCTGGAAATTATCCCCACCAGTTCTCCATTTTCCATTACCGGCAGCCTCCCCACACCTGTCTTGTTTAATTTAGTCATAGTATCAGTTAAAGGTTCATCAGGACTGGTTGTTACCAGATCACGGGTCATGAATTTGGTTATAGTCTTCTTTTCATCTCCATGTTTTGCCTGAGAAATATCATTGAAGGTGATAATTCCAGCGAGTTTATTTCCCTCAAAAACTGGATAACCCATATGTTTATTTTGGAACATGATCTTCATCATCTCTTCCACGGTTGTCTCTCCGGTGACAGTTTTCACCTTTTGGGTCATTATTTCCCCTACTTTAACACCTTCTAGTATGGTGGAGATCATTATTTCCTTGTACTCTGCATCTGCTCCAATGTAAATAAATAATGCAATGAGTATCAGGAAAAAATTCCAGAATATTCCCACCACTGCCATGAATATGGCCAGAAATTTACCTATAGATGCTGCAGTTTCTGTAGCTTGCAAATAACTCATACGTCCTGCTAGAATGGCCCGTAAAACTCTCCCACCATCCATGGGATAAGCAGGAATCAGGTTGAAAACTCCCAGAATCAGGTTAACCAGTGCAAAATTGTTTAAAAATTCGAAAATGTAAGGATAAGATCCAAACCCTATAAATGCAAAGTAAATCCCGTAACAGATCATGGCTATAACAAAGTTTACCAGTGGTCCGGCAATAGATATGCGTAATTCTTCACCAGGATCCTCAGGTAACTCTTCCATAGCCGAGACCCCACCAATGGGTAGAAGTATGATCCTATCAATTTTAATCCCATATTTTTGGGCTACGTAGGAATGTGCCAGTTCATGCAGCACAACAGTAACAAAAAGTAAGGTGATGAGTAAAGCTGCAGTTAAGTCCACTCCAGGTGCTAAATTTAGAATAGCCACAGCATAAATCAGAAGCATCAAAAGAAGAAAGGAAATATGCAGTTCCACCGGGATGCCAAAAACACTAAAAATTTTAAAGGAGTACTTCATTTCTTCACCTGTTTATTTAACCTATGTTTATTTGTATATTATTTTATTTTCAATGGTATAAAAGGGCATACGAAAACCTAAAACAGGTAATATAGGAGATTTTAATAGGATATATTGGGCCTTGGGGAGTTATTTTTCCCTTTAAAATCTTTACATAAACTAGGGTAAGATTAGGGGGTTATAATCGCTTTTAAAGGACAATAATTATATACATCAAATAACAGAATATAAAATGGTGTTAACATGAAAGTAAGTGAATTTTTCGGGCGAAGAGTTTTGGATAAAAAGGCTAACGAGATTGGTAAAGTTGCAGATATGACCATAGAACCAAAAGAGGGCATTATACTCAGTATGATTATATCAACCAGCGACTTTGGACTCACTAGGAAAGATCTGGAGATAGTAACTGCAGATATTGATGAGGTGGGGGATTATATATTATTAAATGTTGAAAAGGAAGAGCTGGAGTTAAGAGCGGAATCAAGTAAGAAACAAGAGAAGAAACGACTTGATATTAATCAATAAAAAAGTGATAAAACTTTGCCAATCATTTAAGTTCAGTAAATTAAATCTTAATAATGAATCAATTCCAAAATAACAGGTCTAAATAATAACCCCAAAATATGATCTTAAACTTAAAATGTAATTTAAATATTTTACAGCAATAGATAATTAGGGGGTGAAAAGAGTGGAATCATCTAACATGGAAAAAGAAATTATTATCGGTGCTCATGTAAGATACAGTGGTACGGGTAGTGCAGGGGAAGTTTTAGACATCCGCAGTGATGATCAGGGTGTTTGGGCTAAAGTGGATACCACTCAACTCTGGTATAATAGTCGTTACCTAGAAGTCATGGATGAAAATGAATACATGAAACTCAAATCCAGAGAGACAAAAAGAGAAACCAGTAAATTCAATGAAGATGCTGATGAAAGGGAAATCACCAAGAAAAAAGTTGATAAAGTCAAAAAGGACTTTGAAGATGTGGATATGAGCACAGAACTTTGTGATGGTGGAGGTTAACTCCCTCCATTTTTTAATTTATTTTAAGCTATTTGAATCTTCAAATAAAAGCTACTTGAATCTTTAAATAATATTTTAGCAATCTTTAAGTTATTAATTTTAATTACGGGTTTTAAATCATTTTTTTAAATCAATTGGACTAGTTATAACTTTAAATTCTGGATACACTCCTCTAAAGAATTTTTAACCGTAGATTGATCCACGTTAAGCTCATTTAAAACATGGATGTTGTAATTTTCTCCAGAACTGGGTTGGTGTACTGGGTCACAAATGGTCTGATTATTGCTAGGTATATGAACGGGATCGCATATTATGGGTTCTGTTACCATTTTATAGATAAAATAAACAATAACCAGAGAAACAACACCTGAAAGAAGGGCAATCATGATTTTTATCTTTTCATTCTGGATGAAATGGTCAATGAAACATCCTAAAAGATAACTGAGAACCAAACCAAATACTGCAAAAAGGGACAATCTCATTAAAAAGAGGGGAGGATCAACTAAAATTAAGGATGAGAAGAAATAGTTAAAGTTAGAGTAAGTGTAGTTGTTGCCAAAGATGATAACAAATATAGTGATACATGGAATTATTAACATTAAAAATAAGGTTAATTTAAATTTATTGGGATAAAACAACTCTCTTTTATCTACCATACACAATTTTATATATTTTTTAATATTTAATTTTTAAGTTAACCATGGATTTTAGATTCTTAGAATCCAGACCCAACATAACAAATCCAGTTCCAACATAACATAATGAAAAAATTAGCCTCCACAGAATTTGGCAATACTCTAAAAAAAGTCAAATCCGGAAAATTCTAGCCAGTGTTGGTGAGTTTTGGAAATAATCATTTACACCCCTTTCCTGGAATTGTTTTCCCACCATCTGAAATCTCAACATTTGACCTTCTAATTCTTCTGCCTTTTTAATAGAATTACCATAAAAAAAATCCATTTTTTCAGATAAAATATCAATCTCTTCTTTAAACACGGATTCAGCCACCAAACTGTAAATCTGGAGTAAAGAATCCAGTGTAAACTCATTGGAAGCTATGATCAAATTTTTCGTTTTATTTTTTAATTTTTTGGACTTGTTACCTGGATAAAAACGTTGCAACAATTCGGAACGATAAGATAATGCAATTAATTTATGTGATAACTTAGGGTAAAGTGAATTTTCCCGGTAGAAAGTTAATGCATTAAGACGGAAGAGTTTTTCCACAGCATCATCTTGAATTCGATAATCCCAGTGAGGCCACTGACCCCTTAAAAGTCCCTTACGTTTAACTAATTTTTCCAGGGGAGAACCAGCCACAATCTCAGCCCTTCCAAAATCAAATGCCAGAGACACATTTTTTTTCATGAAGTAAATGTTGTTGTTTATCTCTTCCAGGGTGGCACGGGGGTGAAACATTAAAAGATTAAAAGTAACACCCATATCACGGTCTTTCAAGAGTTCTAGGGAATAATTAATATCATCTTCAGTTGAAAATCGGGCTAAAGCTTTAAGTCCACTGGTACTGGCGTTTTCAACCCCCAAAAAAACCCCCACTGTACCCATTTCTTCTAAAAGGGAAACAATATCTTCATTAACACCATCAGGTCTGGTTTTGATAAGGAGTGCGATATCTTCCAATTCAACTTTTTCTTTTAGTAATGATTTTTTCAATGAATTTAAACGATGGTAAGATCTTTTTTTAGAAGGTAAGAGGAAATTATCATCATGAAACTGGAATAACCTTATTTTCTGATTGTGGTACAATTCTCCCATTTCACGGGCAACATTTTCTGGAGTTCTTAATGTGTAAGGAAGTCCGGATTTGAACTGATGAAAGGCACCTATGCAACAGTAAATGCAACGGGAGTGGAAACAGCCCCTACTGGTTACTAGGGTGGCAAAATTCTCACCTAATCTGGTTTGTGGTTTTACACCACGTAACGGGAATGCTAAATTATCCAAGTCAGGGAATGAAGTGATAACCTGATTTTCTTTCACAGAACCATTTTCATATGACTTGTAAACCAGGTTAGGGACATCATCTAAACTTTGGTTATTAATGATAGCATTAACCAGTTTAACTAAGGGAATTTCTCCTTCAAAACGGATAACCGAATCGATATCATAAGATTTTAATAGTTTTTCAAATTCAAAGGTGGGAAAATGTCCCCCTACAGTTACGTGTACTTCTGGTTTAATTTCTTTTATTTTCTGGATAAGATCCAGGAACATGGTAGCCAGTGATTGGAAGGCCATGGAAACAGCCACTATATCTGGGTTGAATTCTTCAAATTCCTTTAAAACCCCTTGAAATTCATTATAGTTGGAATAAGGGATAATTTTAACAACATGTCCTAGTTTTTGGAGTTCAGCTCCCAGATACCTGATGGCCAGGTTTTCTTCATCTTCTGCTCCTACCAGTAGGATTTTTCCTTTTCCTTTCATCTAAACCTCTTTTTTTATCTAGATCAATGGTTGATTAAGAGTTTAGGGTGGATTACTTTTTTCATGGTATAATTATTTTTATAGTAGGTATGTACAGATAATAGCTTGTTTTAGGTAGGAACTTATAATTTAGTGGGAGTGATGGGTGATGGTTCAAGAAAATGAAGAACAATATTGGATGCTGGGTTTTTTAGGATTCCTGGGATTTTTAGGAATAAGTGGATTTACCACTCATGATCCCTGGCAGTTTTTTTTATTCTGCAACTTCGGACTCTTTGGATTTTTCGCCTACAAATATTCTAACAAAGTTATTATGGGAATAGCATTATTAGGTGTGTTTTTAGGCCTTTTATTGGGAATATTTGGCATTTTAGGGATAATTATGGTTTAATTCTATTTTTTTCCAATGGACTGATTGCTATCTGATGGTTAAGTTTATATTTGGAAAATTATAAAATAATTATACATACCGACGGTCGGTTTGGAGATAATTATGGTTAAGAGAAAATCCAGAGAAGAACGAATAAACGAAATAACACAGGCTGCCATTGATGTTTTCCTGGAAAAAGGGTATGAAAACACTACCATGGAGGCCATTGCCCAAAAAGCAGGAGTCAGTAAAGGTGGTTTATACCATCATTTCCAGAGTAAGGACATGATCCTGATCATGGCCAATGATAAAATCAGTGAAAAAATCGAAGAATTAATGGATGATGCTGGAAAATTTTCTTCAGTGAAGGAAGGCCTGTTATTTTACATAGAAAATTATCTTCGATACTGGTTGGAACATCCCAATGAAACTGCCTTTTTGTTCCTTTCTTTGGGAAAAATACTGGATAATCCAGAATTATTAAAGTACTACCGACAATTTACCAGAGATTACATGCAATTTTTTGAACAATCATTTAAAATGGGAATTCAATTGGGTGAATTTAAAGAACACAATGTTAATGTCAGTGCCATGACTTTGGTAGCTGCAATGGATGGAATTTTAAGTTACATGTTACTGGATAGGAATTTAACTCTTGAAGAAGTGGTTAAAAATTTTGAGGAAAAGTTCATCACTCCTATTGAAAATCACCAACAATGAAACGTTAAAATCTGACAATAAAAAAAATACAATTTATAAATGAAAACCATGAGTTAAAAAAAGATAGTTGGAGGTGTTGGGATGATAAAAGACATAGTTGATTTCTATTATTTCTCTGGAACCGGAAACACCCTATTAGTGGTTAAGAAGATGAGGGATGTTTTCACACAAGAAGGTATCCAAGTGGATTTACATAAGATTGAGGATTCAAATCCAGAGGACATGGATTTAAACCATACTATTGGCCTGGGATTTCCCATAGCTGAAATGTCCACTTACAATTTTGTATGGAAATTCATCAAAGCGCTGCCTGAGACTACTCTAACTACAGAAATATTCATGGTGGATACTCTGGCTGGATTTTCAGGAGGGATGGTAGGTCCACTACGTGAAATATTGAAAAAGAAAGGATACTTTCCTATTGGGGCAAAAGAGATTGTAATGCCTGCCAATATATTTTACGTTCCAGATAAGGATACTTGCCAGGAAAAGGTTGAAAAAGGACTTGAAAATGCAGAAAAGTATGCTCAAGACATTATCCATGGAAGATCTAAATGGGGTAGGGTGCCGGTGCTTTCTGATGCCATGTACTATGCATCTATAACAGGTTTAAAGTTAACTGAAACCAATCTCAACCAGAAATTACTACGTCTGGAGACAGATGAAGAAGAGTGTAACAAATGTGGCATATGTTATAAACTCTGCCCAGTGGATAATATAACAATGGAAGATGAAGAATACCCTAAACACGATTTTAACTGTGAATACTGTTTAAGATGTACTTCTTTTTGCCCCAGAGGGGCTATTTCCTGTCCTGTGAACTACAAGGGCAAAACATACCATGCAGTGAAAGCCAAAGAATTTTTGAAATAATAGAGAGTATGGAAATAAGAGATATAAAAAAAATGAGTACTCTTAACATTTAGAGGTTGAAAAAAAAATGTCAAAATACAATTTAGAGGGGAAAAATATTGATGTTGAGGGCCTGGCCAGAGATGCATTAAATAATGAAGATCTGTTCCAGGAGATGATAAACGGGGTTCGATCTAAGGATAACAACATCCGAGAAAACTGTTTCAAAACACTACAACTTGTTGCTGAAAATAATCCCGAATTCTTGTACCCTGAATGGGATTACTTCCAGGAAATGCTTTACAGTCCCAACAATTTCCACAAGTTCATTGCTATCTATATTTTAGCCAGTTTAACCAGGGTAGATAAAGATAACAAATTTGATGAAATATTTGAAGATTATTATGGGATACTGGCAGGAGATAAAGTCATGACTGCATCACATGTGGCCTTAAATTCTAGTATTATATCCTTTAACAAGCCAGAACTCAGGTCTCGAATTATTGATATACTTATGAATATTGATGAGATCCACCATGGTAAGCAGAAGGAACTAGTCAAAGCATACGCCATTGAAGCACTCAGGAAAATTTATCCTGATGCAGATGATAAAGAAAAGATTGAAGACTTTGTGAGAACTCAGTTGAACAGTAAAAGTCCCAAGACCCGAAACATGGCGCAATGTTTTTTGGATAGGTGTTAAATAGTAAATGAATTTTTGAATAATTCTCAAACCATCAATGAATTTTTGCATAGTTCCAAAACTATAAATCAATTTTTGGACAGGTGCAAAACCATAAATTAATATACTAGAAAACCCCACACTAAGATTAAGGGATAACATGGTTAAGAATATTGGTTCCAATCAATATCCGCAAAGGAAGAGTAAATTCAAGAGGATGCTGGATCAATTTTCATCAAAGAGATCCATTAATAAGTCACAGCAGCTACTTTGGTTGAGGTATTCCACAAAAATTGGAACAACTAACTGGCTCTCCAAAGACTCTGAAAGATGGAACAAGTTCCAGGATGAGTTTCAGGACGAATTTGAAGAAAAAATTAAACTCATGGATGCAATCAGGCATAAGAAAAAGGAAAATGAACCATTAAATTGGGTCAACACCTCAAAATCCACTAATTTTTAAGTTGCATACTGCATGAGTATTAAAGCTATTCTTAGTCGTAAATAGCTCTTTGTAGTTTTTTTCTACATTCTCCGTTACATATTTATTAAATCACAAATCATTTTTTTAATATTATTTGTATGATCTTTTTAGTAAGTTTCTTAAAACCTTGAACTATATTAGTTATATAGTAGTTACTTTCAATACGTTATAATAAAATAACTATATTTAATAATACTAATTGGATAGTTTACTTCAATCCTTTTATTATTAATCTACGTATAATGTATGATCTTGATCGATCTTCCTTTTTGGCTATCTGGTCAATTTTTTCGATATACTCGGGCTCCAAACGAATGTAAACACTCTTCTTTTTGGTCATAATATACAATACAGTGCATTACAAATATATACTTTACTGATATTAGGATAGTGATTAGTGGATATCCCTCTTAAAAATTACATGACCTGTTCAGGATAAAGCCCGGGATAAACTCTTTTTTGAAGTGGATGATATACAAGTACTTCTCCTGAATGAGGCTATCAAATTTGAAGGTACAAAAATTGTTAGGAAGGTAGAAGTAAATGAGAGGATTTCACTTTCCAAGGAAAATATAGTACTCTTCAGTCAAGTTTTAGGGAGATGATAAAAAAGTTAAAATAGTATTTCATCATGGATTTTCATGCAATCTGTTGGACCTCCCATATTTTAAAATGTTTTATTTTAAAATATCAGTGTAAATCTGGTCATGATGGTTATAATCCTCGAAGATTAGCGAATTATCCTTGAATTCATAGATCAACACAAAATCACCCACATGTGCCCTTCTGGCACCATGCAGGTCACCACTTAATGGTTTGTAATGTAAGGGCATAACCTGGATTTGTTCCATCTTTTTCAGAACATGCTTATACTGTTCCGGGTCTTTCTGAGATAGTTTTTCCATTTCCTTCTGAAATTTATGGGAAAGCCTAATTTCATATCTATGGGACTCCGCCCACAGATCTTCAAAAAGCAATAAACAATCCCTCAAAGTAGAGCAGTGACCATGTTTAACTTTTTTTCGAATTTCATCTAGTTCTGCATGATAATCAGGGGAGATAACTAGATATTCATTATCAAAATCTTCTTTATCAGAATATTTTTTTTCCTGATCTTTTTTTACCATAATCTCCTTATCAGAATTTTTCCTTAGGATAATATTCCCCCCTTTTTGAACCCCTTTAAAAAATATGATTCAATTATATTATCTTTATTGAACTATTCAATCCCCAGTATGTTTAGTTTTAGCCCAGTGTCTCTTTTTCCGGGTGACCATATGGATAAATGCTGCGAAAAATAGAGGAATAAGATAAAGGCAGTAAGCCCAGTATTCCACAGCTCTAGCAAGTGACTTTAAAATTCCCACCTTGTCACGACGGATTCCCAGGAGAACCCCCGGGAAAAAGGCCACAGTAGATATGATTCCGATGATCAGGGGAGCGCCCATGGTAAACCTATAAATATGTCCCAGATTCAGTAAAAAAACCACATAACCCAACATTACGAAAGCAGTGAATAAAAGGAAGACCAGGTACTGTATGGAGTCTATCTTCTTGTATAATGGTATTTTAGAATCTATTAT
>Ga0334900_1001664_pt1 | contig 22694 bp, 17 predicted proteins | sample GraSluR3_MG_2_FD_207231 | JGI IMG/M metagenome (GOLD analysis project Ga0334900, IMG submission 207231) | Sludge microbial communities from methane-producing bioreactor in Wageningen University, Netherlands - Granular Sludge_31_08-R3 | ecosystem: Engineered > Bioreactor > Anaerobic >...
GGGCGCGACCCTTGCGCCGCAGGCTCATTCTTTTTTCTCCCAGCTTGTTTTCCATATACTCTCTTCTCTTATTTCTTAAAAGGATGCTTTGAGGATATCCTCTGCACTCGCTTCCGACGCGAGCAGTTCGGCGATGATCCTTCCGCCCTTGAAGACATACAGACGATCGCAGTACTGCAGTTCGTCCATCTCGGTGGTGTACCAGACAAAACTCCTGCCTGCTTCCCGCTCCTTCAGTATGCGGCGGTAGATAACCTCCTTGGTCCCCACATCGACGCCCCGGGTCGGATCGTCCATCAGAACGATCTTTGCCGAGGACTCAAGACAGCGGGAGAAAATCGCCTTCTGCTGGTTTCCGCCGCTCAGGCTCAGGATATTGTCCCCGATGGAGCCGGCCTTGATGTCTATCTCATCCCGCCAGCGTCTGGCGATATCCTCCTCCCTGTCGGAATCAATCAGCAGGAGTTTCCGAACCTTGTTATAGACCTGCAGGGTGATATTCCGGGTTATGGACCAGATCGGGAATACCCCGTCCGTCTGCCGGTCTCCTGGAAGAAAGGTGACCGGAGCATGTACCGAGTAGTCCGGATTCTTCCTGCTATCGAAAAGCTCGATCAGCAGATCGGTCTGTCCGTGCCCCGCAAGACCGGTAAGTCCCACAATCTCGCCCTCATGGACCTTGAGTTTTACCTCACCGTTCTGCTTTTTTGGTTCGATGACAAGCTTCTTCTCCGCTGAGCTCCGGTCCTTCCTGGAGGCTGAAGCGGTTTCGGCGGAGGAGTCCTTCGGAGCTTCGGTCTTTGCCTCTCCCATAAGCTCGATAATGCTTTCCCGGCTGGAGGTTTCCGTCTCCTCCACCCCCACCTTTATCCCGTCCTTCATGACGACTATCCGGTCGGTGGAGGCCAGGACCTCGTCAAGCAGATGGGATATATAGATTACACTCAGCTTTTTTTCCCGCAGGGTGTCCAGGTAATCGATGAGCTGCCGGGACCGTTTATGGTCCAGTGCGCTGGTCGGTTCGTCCAGGATGACCAGGCGCAGGGGTTTGTCCGGAGCGGTAAAGGCCTTGGCGATTTCCACCATCTGGCGCTGTCCCAGGGTCAGACCGCTTACGACTGAATCGGGGTGAATACCGTGATCGGGGAAAATCTCGTTCAGAGAAGAGATAATCATCTCCCGGGCCAGTTTCTTCCATCCGAATCCGGAGATATTGGGATGAAAGACCTTGATGTTCTCCGCCACCGTCAGGTTCGGGCAGAGACTCAGCTCCTGAAACACAACGCGGATACCCTGGCTGTTGGCACTGAATATATCGAATCCGGGGGGCTGAAGCTCTCCGTCAATATAGAGTTCCCCTTCTGTCGGCGGATAGGTCCCGGTCAGGATGTTCACCATGGTGGATTTTCCCGCCCCGTTATGTCCTACAATACCCAGACATTCTCCCTCGAAAATCGACAGATCAACCTTATGGAGCGCCCGGGAACTCATGAAGTATTTGCTTATGTTTTTCAGTTCGATGATGGTTTTCATTTTCGGCCCATATCCCTTGTTGGTTAATCAAGGGTCTCCTGCCCGTGCAGCAGGAGACCACCAGGTATCAGTACGCTCTGACAGTTATTACATGGGGAGAGGATCAGCGGGAGGCGGGTCTCCGGCTTTCCAGTTCTTTATAAGTTCCTGTACCCATTCCTGGGGATAGATAATTGACGAGACACCACCGGGTTCAGTGTTTTCAAGATGATAATCCAGGCTCTCTTCCGTTACCGTGAGGGGCGGAAGAAGAATCTCTTTGGGAACATCCGTTCCATTCAGGACTTCTACCGCCGTCCAGAAGGCGATGGTTGCTACCCCGGGGGCAATGCCTATGGAGATGGTCTCGTAGCCGCTCTTTTCTTTCATCTCTTTCCAGATGGTCATTTCATCGTAGCGGTTGCCCATCATAACCATGGGAATCTTTCTTCTTGCAGCTTCAAAGGCCTTTACCGCACCGTAACCGTCTCCGCCCTGGGTAATAACGGCATCGACTTTATTGAGGGACGGAAGAATACCTGCGACCTCCCGTTGAGCAACAGACTGGGTCCAGTTACCGTAAACCTCACCGATGATCTTGAGATTCGGGTAGTTCTTCAGCGCTTCCATGGCCCCTTCGTGTATCGCGTCGTTTACGTAGGTTCCCGCAAGACCCCGGATTTCCAGGATGTCTGCGCGGTCCATACGGTCGGCGATAAACTCCACCTGGGCCGCACCCATGTACTGAAAATCGGTAACCAGTCGCCAGGCCCTCTCTTCGGTAATAACATTGTCAAAGGATACGACCACAATGCCCGCATCCAGGGCCTGCCGAACCGCTCCGTTCAGGGCCGTGGGAGAGGCGGCATTGAGCACAATGGCGTCATATCCTTCCAGAATCAGGTTCTGGATCTGGGCAGCCTGCTCCGCCGCGGAGCTCTCGTTGGTCGTAAAGACCGGAGCTTCCTCTACAATCCCTTTTTCAATGGCGATCTTTGCCGCGGTCTCCCAGTCCTTGATCATGGTCTGGCGCCAGGAGTTTCCGGCATAATCGTTGCTCAGGGCAATCCTGTATCCGCCTTTTTCGCCTGCTCCTTCTTTTTCTCCTCCGGCAAAGGATCCCGCCGCGAAGAGGGACAGAATCAGTACAACAGCAATAATTCGTTTCATTCATTGTCCTCCTGTTCGATTGTGGTAAACGCAATGCTTACCTGATTAAAATTGTACGAGGGGAATTTCCACAGCAGAATGGAAACATTTATGAATAACTGGAAATTTTTTACAACCTTTCTTTTTTTGGTGATCTGTTTCCCCGGGCATAGATGGATGGTGAGATCCCGGCCTGCTTTCGGAATACCCTGCTGAAGTAAAAAGCGTCGGCATACCCCACAGCTTCCGCAACTTCCCCTACGCTGAGCAGAGGGTCTCTCTCCATCAGCTCCATGGCCTTTCGAATCCTGAAATCGGTCAGGTAGCTGATAATTGAAACCCCAAGCTGCTTTTTGAACACACCGCTTATATAACTTGGGGTGACGGAAATGTGATCGGCAATTCTGTCCAGACTGAGGGAATCGTCCCGGTAGTTTCTTTCGATATACTCTTTGGCCTTCTGGACAATCATCCGGGTCCTGGAGCTGACATTCCCCCGGATCCGCAGGAAAATCTGGGAGATAAGCTTCTCCAGCCAGCTGCGAATCTCCGGCAGTGTCTCCATGCCCTGTACCGCGGCAAGAGCATCGGAACCGTCCTGAAACATGCTGGAAAGGCCGATGGAGTTTTCATCCAGGAACTCAATCAGGGCCGAAACAACATCCATGACCGCCATTTCGCAGTACTGACGACGGGGGCGCTGCAGCCGAAGTTCCTCGAAGAGTTCATGTATCAGTTCGTTTATTTCATCTTCGCTGCCGCTTCTCAACAAAACCATCAGGGAGTTCCGGTCCACCGGGGAGCGGTAGGAGCTGCTCTCCTTATTCCCGTCCTTCTCCGGCTGACAGGCGTAGACCCTGTCCTCACCGCTGTAAAAACGCTCGCTCAGGGCTTTTACAGCGTGCATATAGGCCTCCCCAAGCTCTTCCGGCACTGAAGCTACAGATCCGATCCCCAGGGAACAGCGGAGCTTCAGTTCCGTGGCAATATTCCGCCGCAGATGCTGCGCCGCCTGAAGAAGAAGGTCCCGGGGATTCTCCGCTGCTTCGACACTCAGGTTCCCAAGCAGTACCCAGCTGTTTTTATTCATGCAGACCAGCTCAAAGGCCTTAAAGGTATTCCTGATAAAGGAATCAAGAACCCGCTGGAGCATCTCCCGGGAAAGGGAAACCTCTTCCCTGGTCTCAAGAATTACGGGAAAGATGTTCCGGTCTGCGATTTCTATTCCAAAAAGCCTGAACCCGTTTTCGATGTCCCCGGGACTCAGACGCCCCGAGCGCTTAAGCATGGCCCGCAGAAAATCCCCCCGGGGATCCTCCTCCTGCTGAGATCCCGCATCCCGCTGTCCACGCCGATAGAGGGACCTCTCCTCTTCCATGATTACCGTACGGGCAGCTTCGAGGGAGCTGCGAAGTTCCTCCGGATCTATGGGCTTGAGCAGATAATTGAGGACCCCTATATGGATCGCCCGGCGGGCGTAACTGAACTCCTCGTAGCCCGTCAGGATAATAATCACCATTCTGGGATACAGGGACTTCAGCCGGTCTGCAAGATCGAGTCCGTTGATAAAAGGAATATTGATATCCACAACCGCAAGCCGGGGGTTGTGTTCTTCGGCGAACGCAAGGGCTTCTTCGCTGTTTTCCGCCTGAGCGACCACGCTGAACCCGAGATCGTTCCAGTCCACCGAGCGCAGGATGAGACTGCGGATCAGGGCCTCATCGTCAACAATCATGACAGGTATCACTCAATATCCTCCCCGAACTCCTGATCCTCAAAAGGTACGGTGACTGTTACCCTGGTCCACTCGTCGAAGCTGCTTTCGATGGAAAGTCCGAAGTCCTGACCGAAGCACTGTTTGAGCCTCTGGTCCACACTGGAAAGACCGAAACCGCCCATTCCCTCCCGTTCCCGCTGGCTGAGGACCTCTTCCAGGCGATCAGGCCTGATACCCGCACCGTTGTCTTCCACCCTCAGGTAAACACGCTTCTCCTCTCGTCTGCCGGTTACGAAGATATAGCCCTCCCGGCGGGATGCCTTGAGGCCGTGATAAATCGAGTTTTCCACCAGGGGCTGCAGGGAAAGCTTTACAATTTTCTGATTAAGTATTTCATCGTCAACAGCAATCTCGAAATTGAGCTTCTCCTGGTAACGGGTCTTCTGGATAATCAGGTAATGCCGGACCGTCTGCACCTCATCCCGGATTGAGATTACCGGACGGCCGTTGCTCAGAACCCCCCGATAGAAGAGGGAGACCGACTTTGCAAGGTTATAGGCGTCGTCGTTGCGTCCCAGCTGAGCGAGGGACGAAATGCTCTCCAGGGTATTGTAGAGAAAATGGGGATTGATCTGGGACTGCAGTGCCATGAGCTCGAGTTCCCGCTCCCGCCGGTGATGGATATATACCCGGTCCATCAAATCCGACATTCTTCGGAGCATATGGTTGAAGGCTCCGGTCAGCTCGCCTATCTCGTCCCTCCGGTTCTCCTCCAGACGGATGGAAAGGTCCCCGGAAGCAGCGTCGCTCATGGAGTCCGACAGGGTGACGATGGGCCTCGATATTCCCCGGGCAATCAGAAAAGCGAAGGCCAGCTCCAGACCGACCCCCAGGGCACCGATGATATACACCAGCCGGGTAAAACGAAGCCCGAAGGCAAGGAGCTCCGTAAGGGGAACTATGCCGATTATGGTCCAGTTGAGCCGATCTATCCGCCGGGACAGTACAAGAAGGTCTCCCTCATCGGTCCGCTGGATTCTGCCCTCCTGATAGCTCTCCCCGATCCAGGACAGGTAGGAATCGTTCAGCAGGTCTGCAAAGGGTCCCCGGAACCTCATCTCCGGATAGATCAGGGAGCCGCTGTTATCCACCACCATGAAACGGCCCGTACGTCCGTAGTCCAGATGGCTGTAGAGGGATGAAAAGATGGAGTCGCTGACGCTCATCTGCAGAATCCCCAGGATATCACCGCTCTTTTCGTGAACAATACTGCGCAGCATGGTAAGTCCCACAATTCCCTGGTTTATCCCCGAATATCCGTGCTTTCCCAGGTCCAGCCAGATATTCCGGCCGCTGTTTCTGAGGGTCAAATCAACCATCTCCCGGTTAAGGATCGGCGAGGTGGAGAAGGTATTATCCGAAATGCTTCCGACTCCGACCCGTACGCCTTCGCTGGTGTACAGAGTCAGACCGTCTATTACATTACGCAGGTATGTGACCTTCTGCAGGGCCGAACGTACCAGAAAATAGTGGTCCGTGTTTTCTTCCGGGTCGGCATCCTGAAGCTTTCTCAGGACCGCCTGCACCGTCTCTTCCCGGGAAACCGAGACCCCGGCTTCCTCTATGCTGTTCAGAACACCGTTCAGGCTCTGGATAATGATATCCATGCTCTGCTTTGTCGTCTCCGAGGTCCTCTGGATCAGCATGTCCGAGGCAACCTTGTTGGCCATATACACGGTAACGCCGATCAGGAGGAGTATAATAAGGAAGTTCGGCAGATAGATCTTTTTGCTAATCGACAGGTCCCGGTACCAGCCGGATATCCCCCTGAATACGCGCTTCACAGGGGTATAATAGCATATATACATGCCGTCTCCAAAGTTTCCATTGAAAGAGCAGTTCAAATTATTATAGAACGATGCATCCTTAGAGATCGGATTTCGTGAAGGAAAATCGCCTTGTTCCGGCGATTTTCCTTCACGAAATCCTCGGGCAGCTTTTTTGAAAGAAGCGATTCCAGGTATGGTAATCTTCAGCGATTGCCATACCTGGAATCGCTGCCATTGAAAGACTTTCTTAAACAGTGATACCTTATCATCGAAGGAGAATACTGATGTTACAAACACGACTGCCAGAAGCATATACCATTGAATACCGTGACGTTCCGGTGCCGGAGATCGGTCCCGAGGAGGTACTTATAAAGGTCAAACGTTTCGGTATCTGCGGCTCGGATATTCAGGTCTACCACGGCCAGCACAAATACATGACCTTTCCCGTAGTCCAGGGACACGAGGCTTCGGGAACCCTTGAGAAAATCGGCGACACGGTATCCGGACTCAAACCGGGACAGGCCGTAACCGTACAGCCCCAGATATTCTGCGGGGTCTGCCAGCCCTGCAAATCGGGGCATCCCAACGTCTGTCAGAATCTGCGGGTCTACGGCGTACACACCGACGGACTGGGCCAGGAATATTTCGCGGTACCGGCGGAAAAAATTATTCCATTACCTGAGGGCTGCTCTTTTGACGACGGCGCGCTGATAGAGCCCATTACCGTAGGCGTAGGCGCCATTCGACGATGCGGCGATGTTAAAGATAAAAACATCTGCATCCTGGGAGCCGGACCCATCGGCAATTTTACCGCCCAGGTTGCCCAGGCGAAAGGTGCGCAGGTCATGGTGACGGACATCAATCAGAAAAAGCTCGACCTCGCTGCCTCCATGGGAATAAAGAACACCATCAACACGGAAAACAGGGAGCTGAAAACCTGCATAGCCGATGTATTCGGATCCGTCGGAGCGGACATCATCATCGATTGCGCCGGGGCCCCCGCAAGCCTGACCTCCGCAATCAAAAGTGCCCGGCCTGCCTCGAAAATCGTCATTGTGGCGAACTTCAAGGTCCCCGTGGAGGTGGAGATTCCCCTGATCCAGCGCCAGCAGATAGACGTGCTGGGGGTAATGATGTACATAAAAGAGGACTTTTTTACCGCCGTGGATATGGTCAGCCAGGGAAAGGTAACAACAGAAGGAATCATCTCCGAATATTTTGATATTCACAAGCTGAAAGAGGCCTACGAATACATCGATGCCAACCGGCTGGATGTAAACAAGGTAATGATGACCTTCGGGGAATAGGCTCCATCATTTTTATTTCCATGACCGCCCTCTCCGAATCATCGGGGAGGGCTTTTTCTTGCCCGGCGTCCCTCAGCTCGCTATATTCTTTCTATGAGCAGCATTATAAGGGTTGAAGAGCTGTCCAGGAAATACGGCAACCTTACAGCGGTTGATCATATCTCCTTCGCCATCGATGAGGGTATCTGTTTTGGTCTTCTGGGTCCCAACGGCGCCGGCAAGACCACTACCATCGAGATGATGGAAGGAATTCTATCCCCAACAACGGGGACCATACTATTCCGGGACCAGCCTATCGGGGCCAATTTTCACGAACGGGTGGGAATCCAGTTTCAGCACACCGCCCTGCAGGAGTTTATTACCGTCGAGGAAACACTCAAGCTTTTTTCCGCCCTTTACATGAGGCATCGGGACCTGGAGGAGGTTATAGAAATCTGCAGCCTCCGGGACATACTCAAGCAGGACAACCGCAAACTCTCCGGCGGTCAGCGGCAGCGTCTGCTCCTGGCCCTGGCCCTGGTGAACGATCCGGAACTGGTATTTCTTGACGAACCCACAACGGGTCTTGATCCCCAGGCACGGCGCAACTTCTGGTCCTTAATAGAGAAGATCCGGGCGGAAGGAAAAACGATAATTCTGACCACTCACTATATGGACGAGGCCCAGGAACTCTGCGACGATATCGCCATAATGGATCACGGACATATAATTGCCCGGAACTCTCCGGAGAAACTGCTTTCCGCCCATTTTGACGGGGTGCTGGTGCGGCTTCCCTGGGAGGAGTCCCAGCCGCTACCCTTTCCCGGGAACGTACGGCGGATAAACAATCACATAGAGATTCACTCCCGGGATGTGGACAGAACCCTTCATGAGCTGATCCATGCCGGGGTACACCTGGAAGGGCTCTCCATCCACACCCCCGACCTGGAGGACCTCTTTCTCAAGCTGACGGGGTCTTCCCTGCGGAACTGACAATAAGGAAACTGAATATGCGGAAATTACTTGCCCTGCTGCACGCCCGGAACATGGAATTCCTTCGGGACCGGGCCACCCTCTTCTGGAACCTGGTTTTTCCCCTCTTCCTGGTCTTCGGCTTTGCCTTCGCCTTCTCCGGCGGAACCGACTACCTTTTTAAGGTCGGAATCGTGGGAGCAGCCCCGGAGGATGAAGCCTTTCTGCAGGAGGAGTACCTCGAGTTCGTACCCTACGACGAGTCGGACAGGGCTGCTGAAAAACTGCGACACCACCAGATCGATCTGGTCATCGACTTCGACTCCGGAAGCTACCTGGTGAACAGGGAATCCCCCAAGGGCTCCGCCGTGGAAAAACTGCTCCTCGCGAGTCCCGGTTCCGCCCTGGAGCGAAGGGAGGTCAGCGGCAAAGCGATCCGTTACGTCGACTGGCTTGTTCCGGGAATAATCGGCATGAACATGATGTTCTCCTGCATCTTCGGGGTTGGATGGGTAATCGTGCGCTACCGCAAGAACGGTGTGCTCAAACGGCTCAAGGCAACGCCGGTGCGAGCGATCCAGTTCATCCTGGCCCAGCTTTTTTCCAGGCTCTACATCGTGCTCATTACCGCCACCATTGTGTACGCGGGAAGCAACCTGATTCTTGATTTTATCATGCTCGGCTCATACCTGGACCTGCTGGCAGTAACCGCTCTGGCTACACTGTGCATGATCAGCTTCGGTCTCATTTTTGCCTCACGCCTCAAAAGCGAGGAACTCGCGGACGGGCTGATGAACCTGGCGACCTGGCCCATGATGGTATTTTCCGGGGTATTCTTCTCCATGGAAGGAACCCCCCAGGTACTGCAGTGGATAGCCCGGGCTTTTCCCCTGACCCACTACATCGAGGCGGCCAGGGCGATCATGCTGGACGGGTCCGGCCTTGTGCAGGTGGCGCCGAATCTCATGATTCTTGCGCTTCTCTCCGCCCTCTTTCTGGGTATAAGCGCTGTCAGCTTCAAGTGGGAGTAGGAATCTGATCTGGGCCAGAGGAATCCCGCACAGAGTATATTCCTGTCGAATCAGGATTGATTTTCATGGAAAAAACCCTTATTTATTACATAAATAGTCATATTTATACGACAGGGGAGTATTATGAACATTACATCCGTAGCCGACGGCATATACCGGCTTTCTGCCAACGCGGAAAATATACTGTTTGAAGGCCTCTGGCCGATTCCCAACGGAGTTTCCATGAACTCCTACATTGTTCAGGGCGAAAAGACCGCCATCATCGACGGGGTATGCGGCTGGGACGGGGTTCCCGAGACCCTTTTCAGCCAGTTTGAACAGGCGGGCATCGATGTAAACTCCATCGATTTCGTGGTTATCAACCACATGGAACCCGACCATTCAGGCTGGCTGGAGGAGTTCCGGCGTGTCCGGCCCGACTTTACCATTGTTACGAGCAAAAAAGCAGTTCCCATGCTGGAATCCTTCTATGGGATACAGAACAGGGTGATCGAGGTGGGAGACGGCGATACCCTTGACCTGGGGGCAGGACGGGTTCTGGCCTTCGCTGAGATTCCCAACGTTCACTGGCCGGAGACCATTGCGACCTTCGACACCCTTTCCGGGACCCTCTTCTCCTGCGACGCCTTCGGTTCCTTCGGGGCGATCAGCGACGCTCCCTACGACGACCAACTTAGCGCCGAACAGATCGAATTCTTCGAAGCCGAAGCAGTCAGGTACTATTCGAACATTGTCGCAGCCTTTTCCACACCGGTCAAAAAGGCTATCGAGAAGTGCGGAACCCTCCCCATCAGGATCGTCGCCCCCGGCCACGGCATTGTCTGGCGGCGTGACCCTCACAAGATAATCGATGATTACCGCCGATATGCTGCATATCAGAAAGGGCCTGCAAGGGACGAGGTGAGCCTGATCTGGGGCTCCATGTATGGAATGACGGAAAAGGCTGTTGCTCCCGCCATCGAGGCCATGAGAGCGGAGGGTGTAAAGGTTCATGTCCACAGGGTTCCCGAGTCCTCCTGGGGCGACATTCTGGCATCGGTTTGGACCTCCACAGGGGTAGTCCTGGCGATGCCCACCTATGAGTACAAGATGTTCCCCCCCATGGCTTCGGTCCTTGATGAGCTGGGCAAAAAGAAGGTCCAGCACCGCAGGGCCTTCCGCTTCGGCTCCTACGGCTGGTCCGGGGGTGCCCAGAAAGAGCTGGACGAGATTATGGAGCGCTGGAAGATGAAATGGGACTTCCTTGAGCCCCTGGAATTCAAAGGCAGTCCCGATGATAGTCATCTGTCGCAGATTCGCTCCCGCTGCGGAGAACTGGCGCGGAAGGTAAAAAAAGCCGCCTCTTCATCCCCGGTTTAACTGCCGGGGACTGTCTCGCCCGGAAATCCATAAAGTTAATTGACATTAACTAAGTCTTCCGATATAGTTAGGTAAATCTAACTTATTTCGGAGGACCATACCAATGAGACATTCCGACGGCAATACACTAGCGACCCTGCGTACACCCGCGGATCTCCGGATCGGCCGCAGCTGCCGGGTCAGCTCCCTGGGAAAAGGACGGAGTTTCAGGGCCCGCATGGTATCCCTGGGAATCCGCCCGGGAGCGATTCTGACCGTTGTCGGCGGACACGGAACGGGCCCCAGACTCCTGCAGGTGGGCCCCCAACGTGTGATGATTGGGGAAGAAATGGTCCGTCATATCTTTGTAACGGAGGAACCATACAATGAATAAAGACCGGACCCTGCATCTGTCCCAGATGCGCCCCGGCGAGTCCGCGGTAATTACCGGCTATCTGGCGGGAGGACGGGATTACCGCAGAAAGCTTCTCTCCTTCGGGCTGACCGCCGGCACGAAGATAACCCTGCTCAAGACGGCCCCCCTGGGTGATCCTGTGGAGGTTTCCGTACGGGGCTACTCGTTAAGTCTGCGTAAAGCCGAAGCTGCAGTACTGGAATTGAGGGGGGAAGTATGAGCGCTACACTGACACGCATGAAAACCATCGCCCTTGCCGGAAACCCCAACTGCGGGAAGACCACGATTTTCAACGCCCTGACAGGCTCCAGCGCCAAGGTAGGAAACTGGCCCGGGGTAACCGTTGAGCGCCGGGAAGGACGCCTGAAAGGCAGCAGCACCGAAACAGCGATTGTGGACCTGCCGGGAATCTACTCCCTATCCGCCGAATCCGAGGACGAACGGGTTGCCCGGGACTTTATCATAAGCGGCAGCGTGGATCTGGTAATCAGCATTGTCGATGCCGCAAACCTGGAGCGAAACCTCTATCTTAGCTCCACAATTCTTGAAAGCGGTATTCCCACTGTTGTAGCCCTGAACATGATGGACGCAGCGACAAAAAACGGTATAAGCATCGACGTTAAGGCCTTGTCAGAAGAGCTTGGTTGTCCGGTGATCCCTCTGTCTGCCATACGGCCGGAGAGCCTGAAGGATTTCCGTACAGAGCTGGACAGGACCCTGAACAGTGGAGTCGCCGCGCCAAAACCCCGGATAACGTACAGCCCGGAAATCGAAAGCGCCATCGGCAACTGGTCCGATAAACTATCCGGTCCCGCTTCGGAACTGGGAGTCACTCATCGTTTCATCGCTGTCTCTCTCCTTGAGGAAGACCCCTTCATCACCGAGCACTTCGGCCCCCTGGTGGGCGAAAAGGCGATTGAAAAATCCGTTTCATCCATCAGCAATCTGGCGGGCAGCACCGTGGACATGCTCATCGCCGACAACCGCTACTCCTGGATAAACTCCCTGTGCGCTGCGGCGACAAGAAGGAAGGACGAGGGAACAAAGAGAGCCTCCAGTGGGGGGCTGGACGGCATTCTGCTGAACCGCTTTCTGGGGATACCGATCTTCCTGGGGGTCATGTACCTGGTGTTCTGGTTTACCATGGCCATCGGAGGATCCTTCATCGATTTCTTCGACATTCTCTTCGGCGGAATCTTTGTAGACGGCCTTGGCAGCCTGATGGCGAGCCTGGGAAGCCCGGAATGGCTGACAGCCATCATCGCAGGGGGCATTGGCGGAGGAATTCAGACCGTATCCACCTTTATTCCCATTATCTTTACCATGTTCCTTATGCTGGCGATACTTGAGGATTCGGGATACATGGCCCGGGCCGCCTTCGTTATGGATAAGGCCATGCGGGCAATCGGACTTCCCGGCAAGGCCTTTGTACCCATGCTGGTGGGCTTCGGCTGTACCGTGCCGGCGATTATGGCGACCCGTACCCTGGAGTCGAAACGTGACCGTTTCATGGCCATCTTCATGACCCCCTTCATGTCCTGTGGAGCCCGGCTCCCGGTATACGCCTTGTTTACCGCTGCGTTCTTCGGTTCCATGGCGGGAGGAGTGGTCTTCTCCATTTATCTCGCGGGAATAGTTCTGGCCATTCTTACCGGACTTCTGCTAAAGCATACCCTCTTCAAAGGGACCCATAGCCCCTTCGTAATGGAGCTGCCTGCGTATCATGCTCCACGATTGGGACATATTATGAAGAGCGCCTGGCTTCGCCTGAAAATTTACATATTCCGGGCAGGTAAGGTAATCATCCTCGTTGTGCTTGTCCTGGCAGTGCTTAATTCATGGGGAACCGACGGCAGCTTTGGTAACGAAGACTCAGAAGAATCAGTGCTCTCGGTTATCGGGAAAACCATAACTCCCGTTTTTAGTCCCATGGGGATAGAACAGGAAAACTGGCCGGCCACGGTGAGTCTCTTTACCGGACTATTTGCCAAAGAAGCTGTTGTAGGGACTCTCAATGCCCTCTATACCCAGGAAGCAGTTGAGGAAGCCGGGGAAGAGGAGGCCTGGAGTCTGTCGGCCATTACTGCGGAATCCTTTTCGAGTATTGCGGAGAATCTTGCAGGAGTTTTCGACGGGCTGCTGGATCCCCTTGGACTGGGGCTGATTTCCTCGGATGCTGATTCCCTGGCGGAGGAGCTTGAAACCGACGACAGCGTCTTCGCCGGTCTAAGGAACAATTTCAGCCCCGTAAGTGCCTATGCCTTCCTGCTCTTTGTTCTGATCTACTTTCCCTGCGTGGCGGCCCTGGGCGCTGCTGTACAGGAAACGGGAAAGGGCTACGGTACGGTGCTGGTCAGCTATCTGACTCTCCTGGCATGGATCGTCTCCACCCTGGTCTTCCAGCTTCTCGAAGGAGGCTCCCTGCTCTGGATTAGCGTGGCCCTTCTTCTGCTGGCAGGTATATTTGTCAGCTTCGCCCTTATGGGAAAAGGACGGGGACGGGTCAGCTATCCCGGCTGACGGAAGCATCCGATTCCGAAGCAGCACGAGTTTTCGCTCCGCCTCAAGCACAGGGCGGAGCGATTCATTTTCGGATGGCAAAAATACCACGTTTATAGAGCTGCCCGTACATGGAACAAAAATGGATATTGCGGTACTATCTGAACCAGACATGAAGAAAACCGGAGACCTCGCGCTGCAGGAGCTCCATAAACGCTTTCCTGCCGCCCTGGACTATTTAACAACAATCTTTCTGATCGACAGGGAATACGGTAAGGTTGCAAACAGTAAACTTGCATCCCGCCTGGGAGTCTCAAAACCGGCGGTCAGCCAGGCTGTCGGCCGGCTCAAGCGCCACCATCTGGCAGACCAGGATTCCTACGGAACCATCCGTCTTACCCCGGAGGGCAGGATCTACGCAACCCGCATACTGAAACGTCACTACCTGATTGAGCATCTTCTGATCCTGCGCCTTGACTACCCCTGGGACAAGGCCGACGAGGAGGCTCTCCGGCTCCAGGCTGCCATATCGGAAGATTTCGCCGCCCATCTTTTCGAAACTTTCGGACGCCCCGACACCTGTCCCCACGGAAACCCCTTTCCGGGAAGTTCCAGGGAGAAGGAACTCCTGAATGCTCCGCGGCTGAGCGAAGCCCCCGAGAGCTGCAGAACAATGCTGCTGCGCATCACTGAAGAAGGGGAAGCGGTTGAAGGACTGCTCCAGTTCTGCAATGCAAATCAGTTGAGGCCGGGTCGGGAACTTGAAGTAGTAAGGAACAACGGAGAGAGTATTCAGCTGGACTGCTGTGAAGGCAGAAGCTTTACAATCCCGGAAGAATATGCCGTACATCTCAGGTACAGGGAGCTTCGGGACTGAAGAGGACTTGACCATTTCAAGGGAAATTGTGAAATTCCGGGTATGATTCGCCGATTTGTTCTTGTTGCCTTTCTTTGCATACCGACTCTCCTTGCAGCTCATCCCCATATGTTTATCGACACCCGTCTGAAAATCGGTATTGAAGAAAACAGACTTAAGCAGGTTGAAATAACCTGGTATTTTGATCCCATGTTTAGCGCATCCATCGTGGGGGACTTCGACAGCGACCGGAACGGTGTATTCACCCCCGAAGAAACCGAGGCGGTACGGGAGTACGCCTTCTCCAATCTGAAAAACTACGACTATTTTACCTTCCTCGAGCTGAACGGCAAAACCCACGTGCCAAGGCGGATTGAGAACTTCAAGGTTTTTGTGGAAAACCGGCAGCTTGTCTACCGTTTCTCCATTCCCTTCGACCTTGAGATTGAGGAAAAGAAGTTTGCCCTGGCCATTTACGACGAGAGCTATTTCTGCGACATTCTCTTCCATGAAGATTCCCCTGTTGAGTTTCAGGGCACGCGTCCCGCCGCCTGGGAGATCCGGGAGAACAAGGATATGAGTATCAATTACGGCGGACCGGTCTCTGTTTCCCGGGACGGTAAGGAGTATTCCGGAACCGCCTATCCGCAGCAGCTTCAGGTCTCCCTGAGATAGACGATGTTCAGAAACCTCCTGATTCTGCTGCTGCTCCTTGCAGGAATTACAGCTCTTTTCAGCCAGAGCAACCCCTTTCTCTCAACCGGGGAGGGCGGCAGCAGGGAAGAACCTGAAACCCGGGTCACAGCCCCCGCAGCCCCGAGGCCTTCGAATCCCGTGCTTACCCGCATTTCCGCCGTACAGCGGAGACTTCAGCGAAGCATCTCCTCCGCCCTCGAAGATGCCTCCTCGGGGAAAGATCCCGGCGCCCTTTTTCTGGTTTCCGGCCTCGCCTTCCTCTACGGATTCATTCACGCCCTCGGGCCCGGTCACCGCAAAACTGTGCTCCTGGGATACTTCCTGGGAGAGAAGGCCCGCCCCGCCGCGGGAATCATCACAGGTCTTCTTCTGGCCCTCGCCCATGCCGGAAGCGCCCTGATACTGGTGGGGGGATTATCCTGGCTGGCGGTCAATTCAATGCTCATCTCCATAAACAGGGCTGAGCAGTATCTCTATCCCGCCACCTACGCAATCATAAGCCTGCTGGGTATCTGGATGCTGGTACAAGGAATCCGGGAGTTCCACGGCCATGAGCACGGTGAGTCCAGGCATTCCATACATCCTGGGACCGGGGGGATAATCCTCTCTGGCCTGGTCCCCTGCCCCGGTGCTTCGGCCATAATGATCTTTTCCATCGCCTCCGGAGGCATATGGGTCGGGATTATCGCGGTGCTTGCCATGTCCCTGGGAATGGGAATCGTACTGGCCGGCATCGGTCTTGCGAGCATTCTCTTCCGGGGAAGGATTGCCGCCCTTATCAGGAATGAGAAAGCCGGCAGAAATCTGGAACTACTCCTTCATCTTGGCGGGGGAATCCTCATTGCCGGCTTCGGGCTCCTGCTTCTGGCCGGAAGTCTTGCGGGCTGATCGCTTCTTTATCCGCTCGGAAATCTGTTCAAGGATTTCATCATACCCCCCGGGCAGGTGGGGTTTGAGACAGGCACTGCAGTCCTTGACCCCCTCGTCGGTCAGAACGTAATCCCCGCCGCAGTCAGGGAACCAGTAGAGGGGACAAAAGCAGAACAGACAGTTAATCTCTTCGATTCCCTCATGACAGGGATAGTATTTGCATATACGGTTACTGAACCAGCGATAGCTTTCCTTCTGCATAGCCAAAGGCAGTATACTCAGACCCGTTCTTCATATGCAACGGGGCCTAATCGGAGTTCCCAGCGGGTTCCCTTCCCCCTTATATATTCCATACGGCCGTTCAGCTGGGTTTCCACGATACTGTAGACAAGGGTCAAACCGAGGGTTTTCTGTGACAGAGGATCAAAATCCTCAGGCAACCCGACGCCGTTATCGCTGAGGGTGAGCAGGACGCCCTCACCCGCAAGATTCTGCAGTCCGATTTCAATCCAGCCTGCAGATCCTTCGGGAAATGCGTGTCGGACGGCATTTACCAGAAGTTCATTCACCACCAGGCCCAGGGGAACCGCAACATCAACAAGACTTTCAACTGATTCGAGGTTATAGCGGAAGCGGATCCCCTTTGTCTCATCCTCGAAGGTGTTGCGGACAAGTTCGGTGAGCTCGAGAATATACTCCTTAAGATCTATTCTCGACAGGTTCTCGGACTCATACAGGCGATGATGCACCAGAGCCATGGAGTGAATCTTGGCTTCGATATCCTGAAGAACATCCTGCATACTCCCATCCTCAAGGCCGAAGCGGCGCATGGCGACCATGGAGGCAATAACCTGCATTGTATTCTTTGTGCGATGGTACAGTTCCCGCAGCAGGGTACTCTTTTCATCCAGAGCCTGTTCAAGCTGCCGCCGCACCCGTACGGCATCTGTTATGTCCCGGGAAATCGCGCAGATTCCGATAATATCTCCGGAGTCATCCCGCACCGGGACCCTGATGGTCTCCAGGTTCCTCTGGCGCCCGGCGGAATGCAGGGTATATTCTTCCCGGCAAGGCTCTCCGCCCAGCACCCTCTGGTCCATGATGCGGCTTTCCCGGGCACTCTGAGCGCCAAGGATATCCTCATCCGTGAGCCCTATCAGCTGGTCCCTGTCCCTGGCAATAAACCGCAGATAGGCCGAGTTGACGTGAGTATAGGAGAGACTGCTGTCTTTCAGGAATATCATATCCTCCGCGGATTCGATAATCGCATTGAGCCGTGCGTCCCTGCGCCGCAGTTCATCCAGGGCTTCCATTTTTTCGGTGATATCGATCACTGTTCCTTCTGCAGCAAGGACCTCTCCCGATTCATCCAGTATGATCCGTGTTCTGTCCTCTACCCAGAAGGTCCGTCCTTGAGGATCAACAAGACGGTACTCCTGGGTAAAGCTCTCCTTCTTTTCCCGAACAGCCTGTTCCACTTCCTCTGAGACCCGGATCCGGTCCTGGGGATGGACGATGTCTCCGTAGAGCACGCTTCCATCCAGAAAATCCGCAGCGCAGTAACCGAAGCGGCTGACATTCTCGCTTACATAGGAAACAGGCCAGCCGCTGGATAGCTCCCAGCGAAACAGTACAATGCGGCTGTTGCGTACGATCTTGTCAGCCTGAAGGAGCCTTCGGGCCATCTCTTCCCGCTCTTCCCGGAGCTCCAGGGAGTGCAGGGCATAAGCTACATCCTCTCCCAGGGCATTCAGAAGTTCTTCTTCATCCTTGTCTCCGAAGAACAGGGAAGGAAGCGAGACAGTAAGAAATCCGAATGACCGTCCCAGGTACCTGAGGGGAACAGAATACGCGCATCTATCCTCATAACTTCCCGCAAGGGGGCAATGACGGCATGACTCTGACGGCCTCATCATCGAGTAGGCTGAGTCCCTGTCCATGGCATATCGTCCGCAGTCCGGCAGATCTCCCGATTCCAGCAGTTCTCTCATCGGCCTTGATCCCTCTCCAAGACCGGACTCGAAAAAGTCAGAAAAACTTCCGTCCTTGTCAAACAGGGCTATCCAGGCATTATAGTAACCCCGGGTCTCGGTAAGGGTCCCGCATATCCGCCGCATCATGGAGCTCCGCTCCGACTCCCGGACAATCAGTTGGTTCACCCGGCTTACAGCCTCAAGGACACGGTTAATCTGGGCCAGGCGGGCTTCCGCTGTATCCCGTCTCCGGATTTCCGCCGACAATTCCGCCGTGCGACGGGCAACCTGGCGTCGCATAAGCCGGACCCACATCAATGCGGCGGCTGCAACAAGCAGAAGAGGTCCCACCACATAGGAGGCGTAACGTAAAGCGTCAAGCATATCTATCGCCCTGGGTTCAAGAGGGCCGATCCACCTGTCGTAGAGTTTCCGGTACTCCCCCCGCTGTTTGAGAATACTCAGCCCCTCAATAAAGGTGGTCAGCAGTTCCCTGCGACCTTCGGGCACGGCGAAACAGTATTCAGTCTCGTGGTAGAGGTCGCCTCCCGCCTCTATTCCCCGGACAGCATGTTCTTTCAGGTAATGGAGTACAGGAAGACGAGCCCCGGCAAGATAATCCCCCTGACCGGCGAAAAAGAGAGTCAAAGCCTCGGCCAGTGTATCGGTCCTGATCAGGCTGGCTGAAAAGCCTTCCGCGCTCAGATGATCATCCATAATGTCATCGCGCATTACTATTATGCTTTTCCCTGTCAGATCGCTGATGTTTGAGGCTGCCGGTTCGCCTGAACGGTAAAAAATGCTCTGATGAATCTCCGCGAAGGGTTGGGAAAAATCGACCTTCTGGTCCCGTTGGCTGCTGAAAAACATTCCGGCGACGGCATCGATTTCTCCGGCTTCCAGCCGGGACCGAATCTCTCTCCAGGGTGCAACGCGCAGTTCCACCCTGAACCCCATAAGCTCCGCAATCGCCCTGGTAAGGTCAATGGAAAACCCGACTGTCTCCCCTGCATCATCGGTGAACGAGAAGGGGGGATAATCTGCTTCGCAGCCGATTACAAGAACCCTTTCCCTGGCACCGGAGGGTTCGCGGGCACCGGCGGGACCAATGAGAAGGAGGATCAAAAACAGAAAAATCCCAGCTCTTCTGAGCTGCAATTCCTGCGCGCCAGGCATCGGCCCTTCCTCCTTGTAAAAAGTATATATATCCAGCAGAGCAATCGCAAATTCCCTCTGTTGGAAAACTTCCCCGCAGGGTATTGGCATCCACCGGGGCAAAGGGGTAATCTACACGCCGCAGAAAAATTGGAGGCATCCATGCGTTTTATTCCCGAAAACTCTTCAGTCGTCTATTCCCGTCACCAGCATGCAAAAACCCCGCAGACCCTTTCCGGACGCTGGCCCCTGGAAAACAGCGATCTCAAGCTTGAACTCGAGGAGGAGAGGGAGAACGAGTCGCCCCGATACCGCTGTGTTCTGACCGCCGGGCAGGATCTTTTTATTCACAAGCTGAGTCTTAGCGGTCGGCTGGAAGGGCCCCTCCGTCCTGTTTCCCTGTTGAGCGAAGGCTGCCAGTCCCGGAGTTTCGTCGAGATCCTTGGCCCGACGGACAGACAGACTCCCGCCAGCTCGCCCTGGACACAGAGAAGCGGTAAAACCGGAGAACATGAATCATCCACCCTCGTTCTGCTTTCCGACGGGCTGAATCCGGACCTGATGCTTGCCCAGGAAGCCCCTTTTCAGGAATTCACCTCCTTTACCGTACACAGCGGCAGACAGCCAGTGCGCATAAGCCTGACCTGGCACATGGAACGGATGGTGGATTCCGGACAGATCTGTTCCACCGGCTGGATTGCTCAATCCTCCGGTACAGGAGAAATGCTGCTGCGGGAATGGAGCCTCCGGAATTCTGCAAAGCTTTCCGCAATGGCCGGCACTGAACAGAACCCCCCGATGGTCTGCTGTCCGGCCCAAAGCAGATCCTCAGAGCTGACTGCGGACAGCATACGCCGTCAGCTGAACGCAGCCAGGGAAAAACAGCTCCCCTTCGATGTCATACTGATCGAAGAGGGGTGGCAGAGGACTATCGGCGACTGGACAGCCACGGCAGAGCAGTTTGGAGCCGATCTTCCCCGGATTTCCCGGGAAATAGGCGAGGCAGGATTCAGGCCGGGATTGTGGCTCGCCCCCTTTGTCGTAACGAAGGAAAACGATATCTGCTCCAACCCCGGATGGCTGCTGCGTAACGAGAAGGGTAAACCCGTGGAAACAGGCCGCAGTCCTCACCGGAAGAAACAGCTCTTAGCTCTGGATATAAGCCACCCGGAGGTGATGGAATACATCGCGGGGACCGTCAGAACCATAACAAGGGAATGGGGCTTTGAATATCTCAAGCTTGATTTTCTTGATGCCGCCTCGTATAAGGGCAAACGCCATAACGACAGGCTTACGCCAGCCCAAATCCTGACCCGGGGACTGCAGCTGATCCGGGAGGCGGCGGGAGATGGGGTGCACCTTGCAGTGAGCGGACTCCCCCTCCCGATGGGAGCGGGGATTCTCGATTCCGTGAGCCTGGCACCGGAGGTCCTGCCTCAGCAGAATAAAACCCGACTCCCGAAAATGTTCAATTCCCGGACTGTTCAGGACGAGAGCCGATTCATACAGAATTTGGTACTCCGAAGCCACCTGAACAGGACTTTCTGGCTCAACGACGCCGCCTACCTGAGTTTTGCAGCTACAGCCAGCGGAGACGGCGAAGCGGAAGGACTCCTCACGGCAGTTACCCACAGCGGAAGCAGCCTCTTTATCTCCGATGACCTGAGCCTGTACGGAGAAGAGGAGACCGCCCGGATCAAAAGCACCCTTACAGCAGCCAGGGAGCTCAGCAGGGGCCTGACGACTCCCCTGCGAATCTTCAGTGACCCAGGGGTCTGTACGCTGTATAATGATCGGGGCTGCCTGGTCATTTTCAACCTCAACCAGACAGAAACCACCATTGAATTGAGGCTCTCCTTCTTCAGGGAGCTTCTGAAACCCTGGAACTCATACCGGCCCTTTGAAGGGGCCGAGGACCACCCCCTGGAAGCCCCCAGGAATATTACCCTGAAACCCGGGGAATACAAGCGGATACAGCTTCGCAGCGTCTGATTTCCATACCCCGCCTTCGGGCGGGTTTTTGTAGAAAAATTTGATTTCCCCTGATCTCTTAGTAATACTAGGGTCATGGGGGTAAAGTATGAAACTCAAGCAGCAATTCCTGTTAATCGTTGGAATTCCCATTCTTGGAATTCTCTTAATCTTCGCCACAGGATACTACAGCTTTACCGGTCTGGGAAAAGAGGTTGAACTTCTCAATACCATCCAGCAGGACCGCGCTACCCTGCTGAACGCCGACCGGGACGCCTACCAGGGATTCCTTGCGGAGAAGATGGCCCTGGACAGCATCGACAGGCAGGAACTTGAAAGCCTTGACGCGGAGAATCTGGAAAACCTCGACCAGGCCTGGGAACGTGTTCTTGAACCCTCGAAAAATTTTACCCGGAATATGGGCCCGGAGTTTCAAGGTTTCAGACAGGAATATGAGAAATGGAAACAGAGAAGCCGGGGCATACTCGACATAGCCGTATCTACGGCAGACGAGATGATCCTGATACAGGAGGCAGCGGAGCGGACGTCCGCAGCCTTCGATGAGATGCGGGAAACCATCAACCTGCTGGGAGAAAACATAGACGAGCTTCTGGGCGGTACCTTGAGCGCAGCCCGCAGACGCAGCCTGGAACAGGCGCTCTCACTGACACTGAACGCCGACCGGGATGCTTACCAGGCTTACGTGGCCCGGCTCAGGGCTCTAAATGCAACGACACGAGATGAGCTCGATACCTTTGCAGCGGATAACCAGGAGAATATTCAGCAGACCCTGGAACGCTTCAACAACGCCGTCGAAATTGTCGGCTCCGGGGCGGCCCGACTGGCCCAATCCTTTGCCTCATCCTCCGAGACCTGGATCAGGGAGAGCGACACAGTAATGTCCAGACTCCAGGAGGTTTTTGACGATAAAACCGAACAGGCACGCTTCGCTGTGGAAAGTGCCGAGGCCTTTAACTCCATGCGAACATCAATCGACGTCCTGGGAAACATGCAGGAAGAGCGGGCCCTACAGGAAATCGAAAACATGAACACCATGATCACCCGCACCTTGTGGGTGTACATCATAGTCGTTCTCGTGGCAGTGACTGCATCGCTTCTGATAGTGACCCTCCTTGCCTCCGCCCTGCTCAAAGCGATCAGGCTGTCCGTGGAAGCTGCCGAGCGCATAACCCAGGGAGACCTTACCGCACGTATCGATATTCAGCGCAGGGACGAGATAGGAACCCTGGCAGCCGGTCTCAGATCGATGATCGCCAGGCTCAAACGCATCGTCGGAGAGATCCGCCAGTCCGCTCAGAACATATCCCTGGGCAGCGACGAGATAGCCAAGAGTTCCCAGCAGCTCTCCCAGGGGGCCACCGAACAGGCCTCCAACTCCGAGGAAATCTCCGCCTCCATGGAAGA
>Ga0334900_1001666_pt1 | contig 22685 bp, 20 predicted proteins | sample GraSluR3_MG_2_FD_207231 | JGI IMG/M metagenome (GOLD analysis project Ga0334900, IMG submission 207231) | Sludge microbial communities from methane-producing bioreactor in Wageningen University, Netherlands - Granular Sludge_31_08-R3 | ecosystem: Engineered > Bioreactor > Anaerobic >...
GGAACTATTTACCCAGGAGATGGTGGAGAAGTATGTAGCCGAGTCCATGGATCTTCTGGATACTGCAGAAAAAGCGATTCTGGATCTGGAGGATAATTCCCATAAAGCCTCGCTGATTGATGAAGCTTTTCGTGCCGTACACACAATTAAGGGAAACGCCGGCTTTTTCTGGTACGGATACATTGAAAAGCTCTGTATGGATGTCGAGTCTGTTCTGGATATTATGCGCAAGGACCCCCGGGCTATTCGAAATACGGTAATCTCGTCTCTCCTGACCGCCATTGATGAAATACGTTTCGGCCTTCAGAGAATCCAGTCAGGAGAACTGAAGCCCGGTGCCTTCTCTGATGACGACAGGGCCGAGTACAGTGATGAGAGGCTGAGAAAGGGAGAGGCCAAACCCCTCGGACAGCTGCTGGTGGAAATGGGAGCTGTCTCCCGGGAAGCGGTGGAGGAAGCCCTGGATAAACAGGGTATGCGTCTGGGGGAGCTCTTGATCAGTGAGGGTATCACCGATTCGGACAGCATCGAGAAGGCCCTGAAACAGCAGGGACGAGCTCCGGAGGCCGCCGAAGACACCGGTTCGGGATACAGCTTCAAGCGAAAAGATATCCGTGTTGACACCGAAAGGCTGGATCGTCTTTTTGATCTCATGGGAGAGCTTATCACCGCAGAAGCCATGGTATTGCACAACCCGGATCTGCTCTCCCTTGATCTACCGGAGTTTCAGAAGGCCGGGACCTACCTATCCAAGATTACCAGGGAGATGCAGGAAATCACCATGTCCATCCGGATGATTCCCCTGGACGGGCTTTTCAGCAAGATGCGCCGTCTTGTACGGGACCTTTCCCGCAAGTTTTCCAAAGAGGTCAACTTCCATGTCAGCGGAGAAGAGACCGAGATGGATCGTAATGTTATGGAAGAAATCTCCGATCCTCTGGTCCACATAATTCGAAACGCCATTGACCATGGAATCGAGCCGGTGGATGTGCGCCGAAAAGCCGGTAAACCGGAGGCGGGAAATGTATACCTCGACGCTAAGTACGAAGGTAACGAAATATGGATAAGTATTCAGGATGACGGAGGCGGACTCAATACCGAGAAGATTCTCCAGAAATCCAGGGAGCGGGGAATAATCGGGGCGGATGTGGAACCGGGGGAGGACGAGATTTATCAGCTGATCTTCGAGCCGGGATTCTCTACTGCTCAACAGGTCTCGGAAATCTCCGGCCGCGGGGTCGGCATGGATGTCGTAAAACGAAACCTGGAAAAGCTCAGGGGAAAGATAGATATTCGAAGCGATGCCGGAAAAGGCACGGAATTTATTCTGCGGATTCCTCTGACCCTGGCGATTATAGACGGAGTTACTGCCAGGGTCGGGAACATGCTCTATTCGGTTCCTGTAAACGATGTAACATCCTTTCAAAAGGTGGAAGCTGGGCAGATAACCGAGACAAATCGTTCCCGTGAGGTATTCAGACTGCGGGACGATCTTATTCCTGTTGTTCGGCTTGCCGATTTTTTCAGGATTACGGGTGGGATCCGCCGGGTTGAGGATGGAATCCTCGTGGTTTCCCAGGCAGGAAGGCGCAGCGTCGCACTTCTTGTGGATGAAATTGTCGGATACCGTCAGCTTGTGGTTAAGGCCCTCCCGGACTACATGGGAGAAATGCGGGCCATTTCCGGTTGCAGTATAATGGGCGATGGCGAAGTAAGCCTGATTCTGGATATGGGGGCGATCGTCAATGAGGAACTCGATTGAGCGCTATGTACGGCCTTCTTGATATCAGCGAAAAAGAGTTTCAGGATATTTCCCGGCTTGTCCATGGTCGTTTTGGCATTAATCTAACGGATAAAAAAGTCACCCTGGTCAAGGGGCGCCTTAACAAGCTTATCCGGGAACGGGGATATACCTCCTTCAGCCAGTATTACAAGGCTGTTATGGAGGATACCACGGGGGCTGAACTCCTCGGGCTTGTGGATAAAATCTCAACCAACCATACCTATTTCTTCAGGGAGAATGATCATTTTCAGATACTCCGGGAAAGTATCCTTCCGGAAACCCTTGCGAGTATCCCCGGTGGAGATGTATGGGAGTTGAAAATATGGTGTGCAGGCTGTTCTTCCGGGGAGGAGGCCTATACTCTGGCCATCGAACTTCTGGATTTCTCCCGGGCTCTGGGCTCCAGCCTTGCCGGCAGAATAATTCTGGCCACCGATATTTCTCTCAGCGCTCTTGAAGCAGCAGCAAAAGGGGATTACGTTGCCGAACGGGTCCGGGGTGTTTCCCGGGAACATCTGTCCCGGTATTTTACCCTAACACCTGCCGGCACCTATCGGGTTAAAGAGAGCCTGCGGTCCCTGATTCTTTTCAAACGCCTGAACCTTATGCGGGAAAGTTTCCCTTTTAAGGGAAAGTTTCATATGATCTTCTGCAGGAACGTTATGATTTACTTTGATAAACCGACGAAGGATCGTCTGGTTGAACATTTTTCCGATCTGCTGTATCCCGGGGGACACCTTTTTATTGGTCATTCCGAGTCCCTGGGACGGGACCTGGCGACATTTGAATACAGGCAGCCGGCTCTATACAGAAAACGGGGGATATGATTCTTGGCAAAGATTAAAGTATTGATAATTGATGATTCCGCCCTTGCCCGGGAGCTCTTGAGCAAGGGCTTGTCCAGAGACCCGGCAATCGAAGTTATCGGAACAGCTCAGGATGTCTACGTAGCCAGGGACAAGATAGTCTATTTAAAACCTGATGTTCTGACCCTCGATGTGGAAATGCCGAAAATGGATGGCGTGGAATTCCTGCGCAAGCTGATGCCCCAGTATCCGCTGCCTGTTGTTATGGTGTCCGCCCTGACGGCTCCGGGGGCCCAGGTTACCCTGGAAGCCCTTGAACTTGGCGCAGTTGATTTTGTTCTCAAGCCCTCTTCGAGTTTTGGAAACCGACTGGATGAGATGTTTCAGGAACTTGCCCAGAAGATCAAGGTAGCGGCCTTTGTGGATGTTTCAAAATACAGGAATAACCGGATTGTACCGGCCAGTGAGAAACGCCGGCATCTGATAGGAGGAACCGACAAGATTATCGCCATCGGAGCCTCGACCGGCGGTACCGTGGCTCTGCGAAAAATCATCGAGGAGTTCCCTCCGAATATTCCTGCCACACTGATTGTCCAGCACATGCCGCCAAAGTTTACGAAAATGTTCGCTGATCGTTTGAATGATCATGCCAGGGTGAGTGTCGCGGAGGCAAAAAACGGGGATCGGCTGGTCGCCGGGCAGGTTCTCATTGCTCCGGGGGGATTCCATATGCGTCTCAAGCGCTCCGGCGGTGTATACACGGTACAATGCGCCGAAGGCCCTCCGGTGAATGGGCACTGCCCGTCTGTGGATGTACTTTTTGAGTCCGTTGCCGCAGAAGCTGGAGGAAATGCCCTGGGGGTAATACTCACCGGAATGGGCCGGGACGGTGCACGGGGGCTCCTCCAGATGCGAGAAAACGGCGCGAAAACGCTGGCTCAGGACGAGGCAAGTTCAGTTGTCTATGGCATGCCCAGGGAGGCCTTCGAAATGGGGGCTGTTGATTCCCTTACTCCTCTTTCCTCGATGACTGATGCCATTGTGCGTCAGTTGGAAGGAGCGAAGGTATAAGACTATGAGAACAGATGTCGGAATCGGTGATTTTCACGCCAGCGGGAATCCCGGCGAAATAATCAAAACCTATGCCCTTGGCTCCTGTGTGGCCGTTCTGATGTACGATAAAGTGCGCAGAATTGCGGGGATGATCCATGTCGCCCTCCCTGAATCCAGGTTGAACGAAGAAAAAGCTGAGACCCGTCCCGGTTACTTCGCTGACACGGGTATCCCCGCTCTCCTGAAGGCTTTCACTGCTGCCGGTGGGGACCAGCGGAAAGCGCAGATAAAGATAGCCGGTGGGGCATCCATTCTTGACGAAAACAGGACCTTTGATATAGGCCGGCGTAACGTGATCGCAATAAAACGAGCCTTATGGAAGTATGGTCTTGGCGTCATTGCCGAAGATGTGGGAGGAAAGATAAGTCGTACTGTTTCGATAGAAGTGGATACCGGTACTATTATGATTAATAATGCCAAAAACAGCTGGACAATCTGATTGTAAAGGAGTGTAATCAATATGGAGTTCAGTAGAATCCTGATAGTCGACGACTCTGCTACATCCAGAATGATAATCAAGCGCTGCTTCCAGATCGCCGGGTACGGAGATATTCAGTACCTCGAAGCCGAGGATGGACTGGCAGCTCTATCGTTACTGCAGAAGGAGCGGGTCGATCTTGTTGTAAGCGATATAAAGATGCCCAAAATGGACGGAACAACCCTTGTACGTAAGCTACGTCTGAACAAGGAGATTGGCACTATTCCCGTGGTTATTATTTCCAGTGTGGGGAACGAGGCCCTCGAGGAGCAGTTACGGGAATCCTCGGTCATAGCGATTATCAAGAAACCGGTTTCACCGGCTAAAATCCTCTCGTTTATGGAGGAGTGAATGTCTATAGAAGAGAAGCTTAAACAGAGCATGGATGAAGCGGTTATGCAGACCTTTGCGGAAATGGCATTTGTCGATGTGCTGCCCGCGGATATTCCGAAGATCGACCACAGCCAGATCATGATCATCGAGATAACCCGGCCACAGCGTGGGGTCATGTATCTGCTTATGCCCAGGGAGTGCAAGCAATGTGTTGTTGAGAATATTCACGGGGACTCATGGGAGAGTCTTTCGGTTGATCAGATTGATGACTGTCTGCTGGAGCTCCTGAACGTTCTGGGGGGCAATTTCCTCAGCAGATACTATGGAGAAGCGGTAAGCTACAGTGTGAGCTTTCCCCAGGTTGTTTTTGATGAGTCCGAGTTACCCGACCTTGAGAGTTTTTCGTATTATAGCTACGACGCTGAGGGGATTCCTTTTGCTGTCGCCCTGAAGATGGAAACTCAAGGAGATAGTGTGTGAAGATTTTGATTGTTGAAGATGATTTTGCCAGCCGGAAATTGATGCAGAAATACTTGAGCCCCTACGGTATCTGCGAAGTGGTTGTTGACGGGGAAGAGGCGGTACTCGCTTTCCGTGAATCCCTGGAAAACGATGATCCCTTTGACCTTATATGCCTGGATATAATGCTGCCGAAAAAGGATGGTCAACAGGTGCTCAAGTCGATTCGCAGCATGGAAGCTGCCCGCGGGATAGAAGGAAGTGCGGGGGTGAAGGTTATCATGACCACAGCCCTGGGGGATGCTGAGAATATCATGTCGGCCTTTCGGTCTCAATGCGAGGGATATCTTACCAAACCCGTTACCCGACAGCGACTGCTTGACGAGATCAGGGAGCTTGGACTGATGACGGAGGGTGAGTAAACTATCGCGAATTATGATCAAAGAATATCTTCCCAGAGAACACCCTTGCCGTCAGAAATGGGTCTGGCTGCAGTCCTGCCCAGTATCCGCTTCATGTATCGCGGATGCAGGCCTGGACTAAGCTCTTTTTCCGTGCGGAGAACGGCGATATTTGAGGTATCGAATCTATCGCCGGGACGAATTGCTGCCGTTGCGTGGATGGATCGGTTGCTGCGTCCGTAATTCTCTGTTTCCGAGGGCGCCAGTTTTTTCTTTCCGTCTCCGTAAACCTTTTCTACCCGTTCCCGGCCGTATTCCTGTACAAGGAAGGCATGAAGCTCTTCATGAGGTCGTCCGGACCAGTACCGAAGCGCCCGGCTCATGCGCTCGAACTCCTCCGGAGGCTGGGCTACCGGATCGTCCAGACCGCCGCCTAATCTGTCCAGGGTAAAATGTTTCTCGATACAGATTCCTCCGAAATACAGACTTGCCAGGGGGACCAGGAGGGGATCGAGGCTGTGGTCGGAGACGCCCACAGGAACACCGAACAGCGCTGAAAGGTGGGGCAGCAGGGAGAGATTGTACTCCTCCGCCGGTGCCGGATAGCTTGTAATGCAGTGGAGCAGGGCGGTCCTGTTTACCCTGAGTATATCAATGGCTTCTTCAATGTCCGCCAGCTTGCTGACCCCGGTGGATAGAATCACGCCAAGTCCGCTTTTTCCCAGAGTCTGAAGCAATGGAACATGATTCAGCTCTGGCGAGGCAATCTTGATGACTCCGCATTCGAGTTGCATGAGTTCTCTGAGGCTCCGTTCTCCGAAGGGGGTACAGAGAAATCCGATTCCCAGTGTTTCGGCATGACTCCTTGCAGCCTCCAGAAACGCGCTTCCCGTTTCCAGGGATCGGAAGACCTCATACAGAGGAGTGTCTCCCCCCGGAAGAGGAACCATCCCGGTTTCTGGATGAATTATCTCGTCGGCATAGACATGCTGCAACTTGACGCAATCCGCTCCGCTTTCCCTGGCTGCGTCGATAAGCTCAAGGGCTCTGCCAATACTGCCCTGATGGGATGTTCCGATCTCCGCAATAATCAGCGGACTTGATGATCCGGCATCGGGGCCCCATATTCTCCGGGAAATCGAGTTATCCACGTTGGTATTCGTCTATCATTCTGAATTTCAGGTCCCGCAGTGGGCGTGAGAGAGATATCTTGTATTCGTGGGGATTGATCTGTCGCAGAAAGGTCTCGTCCATGCGCCGCAGCTGGGTAAGGACCCTTTCGCGAACCTCCGTGAGGTCTTCAGGAAGATTGAGTCGTTTACCTCCCTCCATGACCGGAAGAAGCTGTGCCTCGGCGGAGTGGTATGAGCTGAACAGGGTATGTTTATAGTGCAGTGTCGGGTGGAAAAGTTCGATGGGACCTTGGGGTTTCGCTTCGTCAATTAATTGAATCACATCCCGTAAAGGAGTTCGCTCCCCGTCATAAAAACGGTACACCTGTTTTATCCCGGGGTTCGTCATCTTGGCCGGATTGTTGGAAACCTTCATGGTGGGGATGATTCTGCCGTTCTGGACGCGGGCTGATAGTTTATACACCCCGGAGACTGATGCGTCCGGATGTCCGGTGGCGAGCTGGGTTCCCACACCCCATACATCCACCGGGGCCTTCTCTGTCAGGAGCTGGGCTGCTATCTGTTCGTTCAGGTCCCCGGAGACTGCGATAAAGGCGTCTTCGAGTCCGGCTTCATCCAGTCGGGAGCGAACCTGCTTGCTCAGGTAAGAGAGGTCGCCGGAATCCAGGCGAACGCCAATCCGCTTTCCCTGTTTTTTCAGCCTTTTTCCGATGATAACGGCGTTCTCGATGCCCTGCTTCAGAGTGTCAAAGGTATCGATCAAGAGTATTGAACTGTCGGGATAGAGCTCCGAATAGCGCTCAAAGGATTCGAGTTCCGAATCAAAGGCCATAACCCAGGAATGGGCCATGGTGCCGCTCACGGGAATCCCGTACAGGCGGCCGGCAAGAGTGTTGGAGGTACCGCTTGCTCCGCCGATGTAGGCAGCCCGGGAGGCCAGAAGCGCTCCGTTGTATCCGTGGGCCCGGCGCATACCGAATTCCAGAATGCTGCCGAATTCGCTGGCCACAAGGACCCTGGCGGCCTTTGTGGCGATAAGGGTCTGGAAATTGACCACGTTCAGCAGCAAACTTTCTATGATCTGCGCCTCGATAAGCGGGGCCTCGACCCTGATAAGGGGTTCCTCGGGAAAAACCAGACTCCCTTCGCGAAAGGAGAGAACCGAACCGCTGAAGCGGAACTCCGAGAGATACTCAAGAAACTCTTCTCCGAAATAGCCCAGAGAACGCAGGTAGCTGATGTCTTCGCTGCTGAAGCGCAGATCCTCAAGATCATCCAGGAGGGGGTCGATCCCGGCGAAGACCGCGAAGCCGCCTCCGTAGGGCTGCCTGCGGAAAAACATGTCGAAGACCACCCGGGGATTGTGCCGGTTCAGCAGATATCCCTGGGCCATGGTAAGTTCATACAGGTCGGTAAACAGGGGAGAGATACTCATGCCGGATCTGCCGACTCAATCAGGCGGGCGCCGGCATTTTCCATTTCTTCAAGACGGGTTTTTACGTTCCCCGGAGGAAAATCAACCCCCCGAACGCAGTCGATTACCAGATCTACCCTGTAGCCGAGTTTGAGGGCGTCCATGACGGTAAAGTACACACAGTAATCCGTTGCCAGTCCGCAGACAGCCAGATCATTGATGCCTAGATTTTTCAGGTAACCGTCAAGACCCGTTGGGGTCAGGTGATCATTTTCGAAAAATCCGGAATAGGAATCCAGTTCAGGAGAGGTTCCCTTGCTGATTATAAGATCCAGATTGCGCTGATCCAGGTCGGGGTGAAACTCCGCCCCGGGCGTACCGGGAACACAATGGTCCGGCCATAGAACCTGTTCAATGTTCCCCAGTTTCAGGGTATCCTGGACCTTTTTGCCGGGATGCCTGGAGGCAAAGGAGATATGCTTCTCCGGGTGCCAGTCCCGGGTTGCCACGACCTTGTAAAATGATTGTGTCAGGGAGTTGACCGCAGGAACTATGGTATCCCCCTCATTAACCGCTAAAGCGCCACCGGGACAGAAGTCGCGCTGCAGATCAACAATAACGAGTGCCTTTTTCATGATCTTACCTCCAGCTGCGTATATGCTAAGTATAACCACTAGAGGCCTTTATGTTAAACACCTTTTTCAGGTCTGATTAAAAGTCTCGACATGGACGCTGAATCCCGCTACTATTATTTTATATTCAGGATGCTGCCAAAGACTCAACCTGGAACAAAAAGAGTGGTTTTTGGCTCTTTCCTGATATAAATTTCCTGGTAGAAAGTTTGCAAGGAGGCTTTATGACTACTGTTGTGTGCGACGTAACAAAGAAAGCGATTCCCAATGCCCAGCGGGATGTTAACTATGTAACCATGCTGGACAAGACCCTTTCCATGCCGGCGGTGGAAGAGTTCGAGAAGAAGGTCCGGGAAAAGATGAGGAGCCATAAACAGTACTCTTTTACTGCATACAAAAAGGTGTACCGGGACGTCTTGAACCAGATGTGCAAATAGTCCCGGTCGGCAGTAATTCAGGCCGATTTATTTCGGCCTGATGCTTTCAAACCCCGTATAGGGTATCAGCGCCGAGGGTATGCGTACAGATCCGTCGGCCTGCTGGAAATTTTCCAGAATAGCAATAATCGCCCGGGATACGGCAATGGCTGTTCCGTTCAGCATGTGAACGTAGGCATTTTTTCCGTCCTCTCTGTAGCGTACTCCCAGCCTTCTGGATTGGTAATCTGTGCAATTTGATGTACTGGTAATCTCGCCCCAGTCTCCTGCATCTCCGCGGCCTGGCATCCAGGCTTCAAGGTCATATTTTCGATATGCAGGACTCCCTAAATCGCCGGTGCATGTGTCCACCACCCGGAAAGGTACCTCAAGACCTTTGAATATCTCCTCCTCGATTGCGAGCAGTTCCTGGTGAATCTCCTCCGACTGATCGGGTTTGCAGTAAACGAACATCTCAACTTTGGAAAACTGGTGGACCCTGTAGAGGCCCTTGGAAAACTGACCCGCCGCACCTGCCTCTCTGCGGAAGCAGTGGCTGAAGCCGGCCATCCTGAGGGGAAGCTTATCGCCCTCCAGAATCGAGTCGGAATGGTAGCCCCCCAGGGTAATCTCTGCGGTTCCAACCAGACAGGTTCCGGTCCCCTCGAGGGAATAGATATTGCTTTCCGATCCCCTGGGATTGAATCCTATTCCTTCCAGGATTTCTTCCTTCGCAATGTCGGGGGTTATTGTGGGGGTAAAGCCCTTTTTATGGAGGATGTCCATGGCATAGCGGATCAGGGCCAGTTCGAGGAATACCGCCTCGTTCTTCAGGTAGTAAAACTTGGTCCCGGATACCTTTGCTGCAGTGTCAAAATCTACCAGATCGAGCTCCTGGGCCAGTTGAACGTGGTCTTTTGCGGGAAAGTCAAAACTGCTGGGTTCTCCGAACCTGCGGATTTCCAGATTGTCCTTGTCTTCCTTTCCCACCGGAGCATCGGGATGGGCCATATTGGGGATTTTCTCGGAGGCTTCCTTGAGCTCTGCTGCGACAGTTTTGAGTCTCTCCTCTATCCCCGCAATATCCTCCTTGAGGCGTTTTCCCTCTTCCACAAGGGGGGCACGTTCTTCCGGGGGGAGTTTCCCCTTCATTTTTGCGGCATTTTCATTCCGCTGCCGTCGGAGATCGTCAACCTCGTTCAGAAGACGGTTCCGTTCCTCGTAGAGGGCAATAACCTTGTCGAGGTCGGCGTTCATAAAGCGGCTGGCAATATTCTGTCTAACCGCATCGGCGTTATCCCGGATAAATTTAAGATCGAGCATGTGTGTGTCCTTCGCTGATTATGTTCTATTATTCAAGTTCTCTGGCCCGCGACGCGGCCCTTCCAACGGCATCCATCACCGAGGCGGTAAAGCCGCCTTCTTCGAGAGCTGCGACTCCCTGTATGGTGGTTCCCCCGGGGCTGATAACCTTGCTTAACAGGCTGACCGGATGTTCGTCGCCCTCACGGACAAGGCCGACAGCACCTTCCAGAGTGCCAAGGGCAATTTCCAGGGATGTGGAGTAGGGAATACCTTCGCTGGTTCCTCCCAGTGCGAGGGCGTGGAGAAAAGCAAAGACATAGGCGATCCCCGATCCGCAGAGGCCGGTAAAGGCAGCCATGGAGGATTCAGGTAGTTCCACCGTATTTCCAGCGCAACCGGCAAGGTAGAGTGCCTCACCGCGAAATTCCTGACTAACCTTGTCCCCGCAGCTCAAGGCCGTAAGAGCTTTGCCGACCTTGGCGGCGATGTTCGGCATGAAGCGAATTACCTGGTCTGTGGAAAGAAGTTCGGTAAAAAATGATATCGGAGTTCCTGCGGCAATGGATATGATCTTTTTGTTCCTGGTATAGGGAGCATAGTTCTCGAGGACCTTTCGCAGCAGCTGGGGTTTCAAGGCTATCAGAATGATTTCCGAGGCCTCACAGAACTCCTTTTCCGGGAGGTTTACCCTGGCTTTGCATTCCCCGACAGCAGATTCCGCCTTGACCGGATCGGGCTCCTGTATAAAAACAGTGGTTTCAGGGCTCTTTGTATGCAAACCGCTTGCCAGGGCTGAGCCCATGTTCCCGTAACCAATAAATCCAATCGATTTGATCACCAGCGCCTCCGAAAGATACCGTACCACGGACGGGAAAAATGTGTCTACTGAATAAGCGTGAGTCTTTTTGCCGCCTTAACTCCAGCTGAAACTCCGTGGAGTTCCTTCCAGCATGAGTCCCGGGAAATTGTTCTGACGCATGACTTCGAAGGCCGCAACGGCAACGGTATTGGCCAGATTCATCGACCTGGCTTCTTGCTTCATGGGTATTCTCACACAGCGTTCAGGGTATGCCCGCAGCAGTTCCTCCGGCAGCCCGGCGCTCTCCTTTCCGAATACCAGGGCACAGTCGGCGGAATAGCTGACCTCGGTGTACACCTTTGCTCCCTTGGTACTGAAAAAAAAGAGAAGCGTTTCAGGGTTCATTTTCAGGAAAGAGGAAAAACTTGGGTAGGTTACGTAATCAATCAGATGCCAGTAATCAAGGCCGGCACGCTTGACCATCTTTTCTTCCAGGGAAAAACCTAGGGGTTCTATAAGGTTGAGCTGTGCTCCCAGTACGGCACAGGTGCGGCCGATGTTCCCGGTATTCTGGGGTATTTCAGGTTCCACAAGTACAATCTTCACAGGGCTACCTCAGGGCATAGGTGATCAGTTTTCAGTATTTTGAGATCGACCAGAGATCCCGGGGAGGCAGATAAACTGATCGCTCCCTCATGGACTCTTCGGGATTGATGGGATAATAATAGGCGGAGTCCCGTACAATCTGGCCGGGGATCTCGTCCCAGTTTTCAAAGGATACCTCTTCGAAACCGGCATAGTACACATAACCCCAGGGGGCGAAATCCTCTTTCCGATATACTGTAATAAAATTGCAGGACAGCTCTCCTTCGTAATCCTCTTCAGCCCGTATGGCGAGAACCTTGACTTCACAGCCTACACGACGCAGAAGATCATAATAACACAGGGCGAACTCCAGGCAGTCGCCTTCGCCCTCTTCTATAAGCTCTTCCGGCAACAGAAACACTTCGTCCCTTTCGAATTGAACAAGGCCGTTGACCATACTGTGAAGGTTTCTGGAAAGATTACTATCGCTCTGCATAAGTCGAAGAACCAGTTCCTGCATCTGTCGTTTATTAACCTCATAGTCCCGGTAGTTATATGTTTCATGGGCAAGCTGGTTTTGGGCTTCCGTCAGGGCATAGCCAAGGCCGTCCAGAAGTCCCAGACCGTCGTGGATTCCCCACAGGGGCTGATTCCTGGAGGATACAAGAGCGGCGGCGAGGAGCGCCTCGGTAAAATCGACCATTCCCCGGGGATTCAGGATATCCATTGCCTGAAGCACGGTCACCGTATAATTGTTGGCATATTCCCCGCTGACTGTCTCTCGCCAGTAGACGTTTGAGTAATAATCGCTAATGACCCCGGCAAGACTTTCGTCGGGGGGATCAAAGCGGTAGACGTTTTCTATTTTCCAGAGCGGGAAAGCGATCCGGTAGGTCAGGGGACCGAGACGTTCAGCTTTCAGTCGCGGTGTTTCGCCGCTTCCGCCGTTCTTCGTCAGGGATTGGAGCTGTTCCACCACTTCTGCTTTTACCAGATAGGCAGTAGGCACCGGACTCTCCAGAGCAAGGGGTTCCCCACGTGCGAAATCAGTCAGATCAACAGACAGGATATTGCTGCGATCGGAGGATCGCCCCAGCTCGCCGGGATCGGCGCGGCGGTAGATTCTGACTGATCCTTCCTCCGCACTGAGGGAGGCCCCCATACACAGGGCTGTTATGAGAAACATGGAAGCCAGAGTTTTTGTCACGAAAGGCCCTCCATAATCGGTAATATACCGCTTATAAGAAAATAGATGCCGAAAGCGGCGATGATTCCGCCGCACAGACCGATCAGACCCCGGTACAGGCGGTCACTCAAAAGACGCTTGCCACGCCAGATAGTCAGGGAAACAGCCGTGTACCAGACCAGGTCTCCCAGAATATGACCGGTGAAAAAAACGGCCACCCCCGAAATCCCTGCTTCCTGGGCCCGTAAAAGAAGTCCGAGACCTATTGTTCCCCACCAGATTGTCCAGTAGGGATTGGAAACCGAAAGCAGTGCGCCGGTTCCAACCAGGGAGCGGTAATTATGCGCATCGGGGTCCTGTGTAAGGGAGAGTCCGGGCAGGCTTCGAAACATGCAGAATGCCATATAGAGCATGATGCCGGAGCCTGCCAGGGAAATAGTAACGAAGGTCCATGTTCCGGTCAAAAAGGGACCGAGGCCCAGAAAAATCAGGATAACAAGGACAAGTTCAAGGATACCGTGGCCGAGGATGAACAGTGGACCTGCTGAGGGGCCTCGCTGTGCCGCGGCGCCGATGGTGGCGCTTAGAAGAGGTCCCGGCATCATGGCGCCGGAAAAGGCAAGAAAAAAAGACCCTGCAAAAAGACTCAGGTACATACTTAGCTCACTATACTCAGCCGCCGCCGGGGCTTCAATACCTTCAGAATCCATGGACCGCATATCCCCAGGGCCAGGGGAAGCAGAAAAGCTATTGCCTGACTTACATCCTGGGAAGGCAGTCCAAATAATCTGCTGAAGCTCATGATCAGCGAGGCATCGATGCATATGAGCCAGGGGAGAAAGAGAAAGAAATCCCGTATTCGTATCTGATCTGTCTGATCGGGGTTTTCAATCCGGTATGGAACAAAGAGACTGATCCAGTGCAGGGGGTTGAGCAGAAGAAGATTCCAGTTTCCATGGGTAACCGCGTGATCGGTAAAAAAGGAGAGGAAGAAGAGGACGCTTCCCAGGAGCGCTCCGGATACGAGAATCAGACGGAAGAATATTTCCATAACCAATCCGGGCTTTCCCTGCAACTGTCTGCCGGCAATCAGAATCGCGGCGGTAAGTACCCCCGCGATCAGGGGCGCGGGCAGCGGGTTCCCGGGGACCGCCGGTATGCTCCGCTCATCTTCCGGACGGTAGACTATCCTGTCCGAGACCACGACGGGCTGTTCCGCCCCCCGGCTGTCGAAGAAGCTGATCTCCTCCAAATACCCGGGAATCTCGGCGGGGAGAAACATGGCCTCCCAGCCGCTGATCTTCTGATCGATATTGCCGCTCATCAGAAACATCAGGAGCCATTCGACAAGTTTGTTGTGTCCGGTAAAACGGCGAGTCTGCAAACGCAGAGTCATGGCGGCATCTCTGGATGAAACCTTCCGGAGTTCTCCGTCACAGGCCTCATCCAGGAGGTCCCGGATACGGGTCGCACAGTTGTCCCGATAGTACTCGTACAGATACTCCCGGTTCTCCGGCAATACCCGCTGTTCGAGTTCCCGGACAAGTCTGAGCTTGTTTCCCGGCGGAAAGCGGAGAGTCTGTATGCGGATCCGGCGGTCCTCACGTATTGTACGCCGTATGTTCGCCTCTCCGGAGCTGCGGTGGCTCATGTACCAGAGCCTGCCGAGGATGAAGTTGGATAGGAAGTTTTCCGTTTCAAAGGAAAAAACCCCGAAGTCATAGAGGTAATCCGTACCCTGGGAATGGTCCTCCACCAGCAGCGCAATGTGTCCCCACCAGAGGTAGACCTCGCTGCCCGGGCCGGTGGTGACCAGGGATACGGTTAAATCCTCTTCCGACTCAGCCTGGAGAAAGACACCTGCCCCGAAAAGGACAATCAGGATAGTCAAAGGGGCGATTCTATTCATGCTTCGGCTCCCGCCCATTCAGAACCGAGAGGATGTACTCGAAGGTCATACTCTTGAGAGGCTCAATCTCTTTCAGGAGTTCGTGGCGTCCACCGGGAATGTTGAATATTCGTACACCCTCGAGCTGGTCTGCGTAAAACTTAAGGTTGTAACTGTAGTCCACGACCTTGTCCTGGTCCCCCTGGATGATACTCAGATCCATGGCCGGTAGTCTGGTCTCTTCTATTTTGCTGTTCCAGGAAAAAAGGGCCCTGACCCAGCTGGGCTGAATGGCGTCGTGCTGCAGGGGATCGCGATTTTCCTGAAAATCGAGATACTCCAGGTCGGAGCTTGTTTTCTGATACATTCGCGGCAAGGTCTTGATAAGGGGATTGAAAATGGCAAAACCGAACTGGGAGAGTCCGTACATGGTGGACCGGACCAGGGGGGCCACAAAGATGTAGTCCCGGATCGACTCTCCACGGTTCAATCTATATTCCAGCAGGGCGGCGCATCCCATGGAGTGACCGACTGCGGCAAAGGGGCGCGGCGCTGTTGGGGTAATAGCGCGTGACAGTGCGGCGACGGCGGCACCGTAATCAGCAAAATCATCGATGTGGGTGGGTATTCCGCTGGAAAGACCATGACCGGGAAGATCGATCCCTGCGACTCCCCATCCGTTCTCAAGAAGCAGGGGAATCAGGTCCTGGAAAAAACCGAAGTGAGAGAGAAACCCGTGGACCAGCAGCACTGTTCCCTTCGATTCTCCTTCCGGAAGACTCAGGTGGGCTGCGCAGTGGTAATCACCGACATCGATATAGCCGAACCAGTATTTGTCCCGGTTAAACGACAGACTGTAGTAATCCAGATATTTTTCAAGAGACGGGGAAATCTCCTGTTGCCTGGAAAAAGCCGGCCTGCTTTTTCGCAGCCCCAGGAACCCTGCCGTGTCACGGGATTTTTGCTGACCCATCGAAGCGCAGCCTCCAAACAGGATAATGGGATAGAAGGTGAGAATCAGAGCCATCAGGACCGCAGGAAAACCCGTACTCCTTTTCACAGGGGGTATTGTAGATATGAAGCGGAAGAGCATCAAGATCAACAGCTTTACAGATTCCGCTTTTCCTTGACAAGCTAATAAAGCGGCTTTAGCCTGAAAACAGATAAAATGGAGGAACCAGCTCATGAGCAGAGACTACATCGGAGCAATAGACCAGGGAACCACCAGCAGCCGCTTTATCCTGTTTGACAAACACGGCAAGGAGGTCGCCTCCAGCCAGAAGGAGCACAGCCAGATATACCCCCGACCAGGCTGGGTGGAGCATGATCCGGAGGAAATATGGGCCCGTACCGATGAGGTTATCCGGGATACCCTGGTTAAAAGTCGTATCAGTGGTTCACAAATTGCCGCAGTGGGAATAACCAATCAGCGGGAAACCAGCCTCTTCTGGGATGCGGAGACCGGTAAACCACTTAACAATGCCATAGTCTGGCAGGACACCCGTACCGCACAGATCGTAGAATCCAAACACGACCAGCATCCTTTTTTGACGAAGAAAACCGGACTTCCTCCGGCGACCTACTTTTCCGCACCGAAGCTCGTCTGGATGAGGGACAATGTGGCTTCGGTTGCCTCTGCGCTTTCCCGCGGGACCGCCCGTTTCGGTACCATCGATTCATGGCTGGTATGGAAGCTCACCGGCGGAGAGGCCCATGTTACGGACCTTACCAACGCGAGCCGGACAATGCTGATGGACATTCAGAGCTGTACCTGGGACAGGGAACTCCTCTCCCTCTGGGGGCTTCCGGAAGAGATCCTGCCGGAGATCCGATCCTCCATTGCCGCCGAACCTTACGGTACTACCAAAGCCGACGGACCCTTCGGGGCGGAAATCCCCATCGGGGGTATTCTGGGGGACCAGCAGGCGGCGCTTTTCGGTCAGGCCTGTTTTGCGAAGGGAAGTTCGAAGAACACCTACGGCACCGGCTGTTTTCTGCTTCTGAATACGGCGGACGAACTGATCCGCTCCAGCCGCGGGCTTCTTTCCACTGTTGCCTACCGCTGGAAGGATGAACCGGTGCAGTATGCCCTGGAGGGCTCGGTTGCTGTTACCGGATCCCTTGTGCAGTGGCTGCGGGACAACCTGGGCATTATAAAGAACAGCGCCGAAGTGGAGGATCTTGCCCGCAGTGTTGACGACAGCGGCGGGGTCTACTTTGTACCGGCTTTTTCCGGGCTTTTTGCCCCTCACTGGCGCTCAGACGCCCGGGGAATTGTCGCAGGTCTTACGGGCTACGCCCGGAGCGGACATCTTGCCCGGGCTGTCCTGGAGGCGACGGCCTTCCAGACCCGGGAAATGATGGAAGCCATGGAAGGGGATTCGGGAATAAAGATCGGCTCACTTAGGGTGGACGGGGGTATGGTCCGCAACGAGCTTTTGATGCAGTTCCAGGCTGACATTCTGGGGCGCCCGGTTATTCGGCCGGAGATTACCGAAACCACCGCCCTGGGGGCGGCCTACGCCGCTGGGCTCTCCGTCGCTTTCTGGAGTTCCCGGGAGGAGATCGGCAGGCACTGGAGAGAGGACAAACGCTGGCTTCCTGCAATGAATACAGCGGAACGGGAGGAGCGCTTCCGTTTCTGGAAAAAAGCCGTGGAGCGGAGCAAGGGCTGGCTGGATTAATCCCTCCGCCCACCGTATGTCCGGTATATGCCGTTGATCGAAGCGGGTTCCCGTGATAAGCTTGCTCCGCCTATGAACATAAGAATCAGAGAGGGCTTGTATGCGTAAGAGCCGGAGTATTTTTTCTGCTGCAGTTTTTCTGGCCCTGTTTTTTTTCATTTTTTCTTTTGATGTGAATGCCGAGAAGGGCGGGTATGTTGAGCGGGGAGTCCCGGCAGGAGATTCAGGCTGGTACACCCTTGTCCGGGAAGGGGGGCTCAATTTCTATAATTCCCTTACCGGCGATACGAGCCCTCTTAACCGGGAGCTTCCCCGCCGGGTTGTCTATCCTTTTACCGACGACAAGCCGAAGGACCTCAGTGCTGTGAACATTGACCCTGCGGACCCCCGGCGGCTGGCGGTAACTACCAACGCCAGGCTCTTTGTATCGGATGACAGGGGCCGTTCCTTCAGGGAAATTCCCCTGGGAGATCCCGTTGCCTCCACCAATTACCTTACCTCCGTTGCCCGTGGACCGGGGGAGCTGATCTACCTGGGGACATCCTTCAACGGTTTTTTTAAAAGTATCGACGGGGGAAAGTCCTGGAAAAAGCTCTCTGAATCCATTCCGGAAATTTATCGGGGAGCCGGTTTTTATGAAGAGATAAGCGGAATTGCCGTGGGTAAAGAGGGTCGTATGGCAATCGGGACGAGCTTCAGTTCCCGGATTTATCTTGCCGGCAGTGATTCAGGTCCCTGGGAGAGCGTTCGCTTCCCCTATACCGATGAAATAAAGGGTCTCTGGTTTTCCGCCCCCGCCGGATTCAGGAACGGCGAATCCGGCTCTGAAAAGCAGATGCTGCATGTCTGGGGGTCAAAAGCCATCTACTTCTACAATGCCGGAATGTGGACCAAAATCCCTCTTCCGGTGGAAAACATCCTGCCGGAAAGGGACCCTGCGGCGGATGCCCGCCGGAAAACTGCGTCTGACAAGTACGGCATCTACATTAATCCTGCCAATGCCTCGGGGGACAAGCTGGTCGCCCTGCTGGATTTTCTCATCCAGAACGGAATGAACTCCGTAACCGTGGATGTAAAGGATGACTTTGGATGGGTAAGTTACGATTCCAGGTTGAAGGTTGTAAAAGATGCGGGGGCCCTGAGGCCTCGTTTCAAACTGATAGAGGCCTGCCACTCCCGGGGTGTTTATGTGGTCGGGCGCATGGTGGTCTTCAAGGATAAACGCTTCTACGACTACAGGGATAACCGCTACGCTGTCTGGGACTCCGCCCGGGATGCTCCCTGGGGCCATTTTGTCCCTGAGAAAAACGATGAAGATGAGACTGTCTATCGACAGAGGGAGTTCTGGGTCGACCCCTTCAGTCAGGATGTCTGGGAATACAACCTGGCCATAGCTGAGGAACTTCAGGCCAGGGGGGTAGACGAGATCCAGTTCGATTATATCCGATTCCCCTCGGACGGAGACCTATCCACAGCCCGGTATCGCCACCGGCATGACGGCATGAGCCGCATAGAAGCTCTTGAATCCTTCCTGATCATGGTCCGCGAAAAGATCAGCGTTCCGATCAGTACAGACCTGTACGGGTTTAACTCCTGGTACCGTATGGGCAACTGGATTGGACAGAACATAGAGCTTGTTTCCCACTATGTGGATGTTATCTGCCCCATGTATTATCCCTCCCATTTTCCCAGGAATTTCATGAAAGAGCTCCCCTATCTGGACCGGGCGGAGCGAATCTATCAGGAAGGATCAACCCGTTCCGCCAGGATTGCCGACGGCAGGAGCATTATCCGTCCCTATGTACAGGCTTTTCTGCTTCCCTTCGAGTACTACATGGAGGAGCCGGAATACGTGGAGTACCTGGAGCGTCAGCTCAGAGGAACAAAGAATTCCCCCGCCTCTGGTTTTACCCTGTGGAACAATACCAACCGCTACTACATGGTAACGCGGCCGCTCTATTCTTTTCTGAATCCGGAGGGGAAGGCTGTTCTTGGAAACAGGGAGCAGGGAGAGGTGCCGGAGATTCTGGAATAGATCAGTTCCGTTTTTTTGAACGCAGAAGCCGGGCCTTTACCAGGGCATCTTCGGTGTGCCTGTCCCTGATCATCACCACTGCCTCTTCCACCCGTTTCTTTCGGTTCTGGGGATCCTCGAAGAGGTCCCCCTGCCTGGCGGATGTTCCGGGTTCGATGTTGGAGATTCCTACGCCGATAAGGCGTACCTCTCGCCCCCTGGACCAGCGCTTGGAGAAAAGCTTAAGTACCTCGCTGTAGAGCTCTTCTGCTGAAACAACGGGGGAGGCGAGGGTCGTCTGGGCCGTGGTGGTGGAAAAGTCAGCAAAGCGCAGTTTAAGGACCACCGTTTTGCCTATAAAGCCCTCCCGCATCATTCTGAACATTACCTGGTGACACAAATCAAGCAGGCCGGCCTTTAAACCCTCCTCGTCGGCAGTATCTCTCCCGAAGGTTGTTTCGGTGCTCAGGGAGCGGGATTTCGGTTCCTGTGAGAAGATGCCCGGGTCCCTGCCGTGTACGGCATCCCACAGGAATTCCGCGGCGCCGGTTCCCATCTGACGTTTGAGGATCCCCAGGGGGTACGTCCGCAGAGAGGGAATGTCGCGTATGTTGAGTTCTTCCAGTCTCTTGCGCCCCTTGGCACCCAGACCCCAGAGATCCTTCAAAGGAAGCTGATCGAGAAAGGCTTCCTCCTCTCCTTTGACGACCTGGTACAGCCCGTCGGGCTTTCGAAAATCGCTGGCCAGCTTTGCAAGGTACTTGTTCCAGGCTATGCCGACGGAAACGCTGAGCCCGGTCTGCCGGCGTACCTCCGCCTTGAGTTTCTCCGCAGCCTGAATCGGGGTGCCGTAAAGACGTCGTGTACCACTCATATCAAGAAATGCTTCATCTACGGAAATCTGCTGGACGATGGGAGAAAAGCCTGCGAAGATATCCATTATTCGCAGCGAGATTTCATGATAGCGCTCCATTCGGGGACGCAGATACACGCCGTCGGGACAGCGTCGATAGGCTTCCGAAATTGGCATGGCGGAACGTACGCCAAAACGTCGGGCAGCGTAGGAGCAGGCCGAGACGACTCCCCGGTGTCCCGGAAGGGCTCCGATAATTACCGGTTTATCCTTCAGTTCCGGATTATCATGCTCCTCCACCGAGGCGTAGAAGGCATCGAGATCGACGTGAAATATAACCGGTTCCATACAGCCTGTCTGTGTCTATAACCCCCGGGAATAGCTCATTATCAGAGCCTCCAGGACAGAACGTATCTGCTGGTTCTCCTCCCGTTTCAGTCTCCGGTTGATAAGAGGTTCCAGAATGTCCGGGTCTCCCTCTTCCAGGAAAGGAATAAGGAGCTCGTTGACGTCTTCATCCGCAGTCAGATCAAAAAGTACCTCCCAGGCGTCGTCGCTGTTGCTTTTTACCAGGGAATAGACGATGTCCCGTTTAATCTCCCTGCCGGGATCCTCTTCAAGAAGAGAGCGTGCCGCGGCGCCGGTCTCGTCGGAGGAGATATCTCCCAGAGCCTGGAGGGCTGCAATCCGCACCGGAACAGAGGTTCCGCCGTTTCCCGCGGCTATCTCCGCAAGGGTGTTTTCCACCCCGGGAGAGGCAGCTCCGATACTATGCAGGGCTTTTACCGCTTCCTCCCGGAGGCTCTGGTCCTTTTCTCCCCGGGCGACGAGAAAGAGGACTGAACGGACCTCATCGTTAACAGTCCCCAGGGCACCCAGACCGCGCAGGGCATACAGGCGCAGTACTGAGTATTTTTCTCCCCGCATTTTAGCCACAGTCGAGAAGGTCTGCCACAGCAGCATACTGGGGTGATCCTCACCTGCTTTGACCAGTGCCCGGAGGGCATTGATCCGCACCTCCAGGGGTTCGGTCTCGCTGGTAACGAGCTTCTGCAAGGCGGTCTGGACCCGGAGGTTTCCGGAGATTCCGATGCGGTAGAGACCCCATGACGCATTCTTGCGTACCTGGGGCGAGGACGAGGTCAACAAGCTGAAGAAGGTATTCACCCCCGAGGGGTCGGCGAGCTCTGCGAGCAGGGACGATGCCTCTTTCAAATAGGTTTCGTTTTTCGAGGCGGCAAGTCCCCGGGCAAGGGTGCTGGCAACCGCCTGGGCATTCCGGGAATAAAGAACTTTCAGTGCTTCTCTGGCGCTCTCCCGAATTCCCCGCTCAGGATCTCCCAGATATTCCTGGATATTCACTGCCCCCCTGACCCCGTCGGGATGCTGTCCCAGGGCTTTGATGACCTCGCGGGTCATGTCGGGACCGAGTTTTCCATCCCGCAGAATTCCAACCATTGTCGGGACTGTGGAGGGATGATTGATACGGTGAGCGGACCGTACCGCCGTCAGTACCACATTTGAGTCCCGATCGCTCTTCATGGCATTGAGAACCTGAACCGAGGATGCCTGATCGGCGTAGAAGGAGAGACCCCGGATGGCAATGGTCCTGAACGTGGGATCAGAATTTTCCAGATACTCCGTCAACAGGGTGGAAATCCGCCGGTCGGCGTATCCACCGGCAGCCATGTCGCTGAGACTCCCCAAAATTTCCTGCTCCTTTTCGGCGCTGATTTCAGGCGTCTCCCTGGCAAGAATATCAAGCAGGGTATCGGCGCTCTCTTTTCCGCCGATTTTTCCCAGAGCCCGGATACACTCAAGGGCTTCGGCGTTTCCGGTCTCTTCTCTTTTCAGCCGTTCAAGAAGTATCTGCTGTGCGTCCGGGGTCCCGATGTTTCCCAGGGCCCGGATTACCTCCCGGGAAAAGGTGTTTCCCTTCAGCAGGTCAATCAGATAGGGAACGGCGTTATCGGATTTCAGTTTTCCCAGGGTCAGGATTGCAATGCGGGACCGATCAGGATTGTCCGTCCTCTGCGGCATGGTGGCGTTTATCAGGGTGCTTTCAAAAATAGCCCAATCCTCGGGCAAAAGGTTTTCAGGCAATGGATAACCCCTGTCCAGCAGGGTAAAGAGTTCATCCCTGGCGTCGACGAAATCGGATTCCGCCTGCCGCCACTCCTTCTGATAGGCCAGGTTCAGCCGGGATATGAGGTCTTCCATAGTCGCCAGGGCCTTGCGCCTGGCGGAAGGAGAGAGGTATAGTCCCTCATCTCCCATGGCTTCCCGCTCCCTGATAAGGGCGCTGATTCGGGTTCGATAGTTTATTGTAAGAATTTCCGGAATTGCGCCCTGGGGATCATCAAGGGCGTCCCGTACAGAGCTAAGCTTTTCAAGAGGGAGATA
>Ga0334900_1001689_pt1 | contig 22452 bp, 27 predicted proteins | sample GraSluR3_MG_2_FD_207231 | JGI IMG/M metagenome (GOLD analysis project Ga0334900, IMG submission 207231) | Sludge microbial communities from methane-producing bioreactor in Wageningen University, Netherlands - Granular Sludge_31_08-R3 | ecosystem: Engineered > Bioreactor > Anaerobic >...
GTTCGTCCTGAGCCAGGATCAAACTCTTCGTTATTAACTTTATTCTCCCGCTCTCTCTCGGTACACTTCTATTCTCTACTATAATGATCTTCATCTCACTCACGTGAGGTTCAGCAAAATTCTATCTTACCGTTTTCGTGTCAATCAAAAAATGAAGAAACTTTCTTTTTACCCTTTTTATCCCTCTTCAAAGATCTCATATCTATCTACGTAATATAAATATAATTCATTTTCAGTAATATCAAAAAAAAATTATTCTTTATAACTTCTTACTCGAAAAACCACTTTTTCTTCAAAATTGAAAGCCTGCCAAACTCGGATTACTTCTTTGCACAACCTTTCTTTTGTAGATAGAGTATAAGCACCTGTATGGGGTGTCATATAAACCCTCTTATCATTCATGTATTCTTTTACCCGACAAGGTTCTTCATCATATACATCCAAAGCTGCTCCCAATAATTTGTCATCTTCCAAACCCTTAGCTATGGCACTCTCCCTCACAACCCCGCCTCTTGCCGTATTGACCAACCAGATTGGTTTATCTAGATATGATAATGTGTCTTCGTTAAAATAATCTTTCGTTTCCGTGGTTAAAGGACAGTGGAATGTCAAAAGGTTGCACCACGACAATCCTTCTCTGTAATTCATACTTTTTAAACCGATACTTTCCCACCGGTCTCTTTGCAAATAGGGATCCACTCCCCGCACTTCAGCACCCATACTTCTGAGCATTTGCGCCACTCTGCTCCCAACTCTGCCAACTCCAACTACTACAGCTTTTATTTCGCACAATTCCCAATTCGGTAGCAGCTTTTCTTTCCATTCCGATGCCAAGATACTCTGCTTTGCTAGCTGATGTTCTTTCAATAATGCTAATATAAAAGAGAGGGTTAATTCGGCAGCCGCTTTGGCATTTGCTTCAGGAGTGTTACAAACATACACATTCCGCTTGTCGGCTTCTATTAGATCGATATTATCATAACCACTCCCCGCTCTGATTATCTGTTTCAGATTAGGATAGCGTTCAAATTCTTCAAACCCAAATTTAGTCTTGGTGCGGATGACAACGATTTCAACCAGCCTGGGATCGAACTTATCTTCTGGACAAAAAAAATACTTTCGCCACTTATTTCGCTCCACTATCTCCCAGAAAGATTCCGGCAATGCATCTAAGATCAGGGTATTCATATATCAAACTTCGTTGTAAGTTTTGAAATGAATCTTCGCCACTTCTATCAGTCGCTCTTTACCATATTTTTTGGCAAATTGCTTAGCTGCTTCTTTCACTTTGCTACCGGCACCTTTGGGAAATTTCATATTATACTGTTTCTCCATCTCAGCCAAAGTTTTTAGGAAATGATATCTCGCCAATATAGAGGCTGCTGCAACAGCGATATCCCTTTCTCCCTCTTCCACCATCATAAAAGAGAGCTTTTTTGCTGATAAGATGGCATTTCTAACCGTTCTTTCCCGGGCAAATTTATCTATCACAACTCCATCTATAGACATTTTTCCCGAAATATTTACTATAACCCTGGCATGCATCCAACCGAGCAATTCATTTAGTTTCTTGCCTTGACTGGCAAACTTACCATATAGTTCATTGTATTTATTTGGATTAAGTACGACCTTCTCTATTCGTCCAATTCCGCTGCTATAGATCAGTTTGGCTTTTTCAAAGATCTCTCTGTCCGATATTTTTTTGGAATCTTTGATGCCAAGGTTAATATATCTATCCATATTCTTCTCATCAGCAACAAAACCAACTACCACCAAAGGTCCGAAAAAATCTCCTTTGCCGGATTCATCTGTTCCCAACCAAGTCTGCCAATTGTGTAATGATTCCTTAGGATTGTTGATCTCATTAGAGATCTGCATGATCTTCTCGCGTAGCGGATTCTCTCTCTTGCCTCCCACTACGAGGCTAAACCCTTTTTTCTCCGAATGATAAATATTTACTACTACACTCCTATCGCCGGAATCATAAAGTTTTAGCTGAACTCCATAAGGTATGGATCGTTCATCTTCCAAAACCAACGCATGCTTTTGAGCTTTTTCTATAAATCGCGCGCAATAATCTAAAAGCTCTTTGTTCATTTTTCCAAAATGCGTGCTGTACCGAATACGACTGAAATCTCTAAAAACAGTTTATGCTGCTCATTTTCTCCCTTTTCTGTTTGGTAAACATAATCACCCAAAAAACCACTTTTCCCATGCGGATAGACACATTCACCGAATACAGTACTCACTTTGGCGACCGTAGTAGTTTTGGGATCGATGATTATGTCTGAAGAACCAAACACCACATTGATCTCTTTGCGCAGATCTGTATCGGTTAGTTCTATGTTACGCAGATCGATCTCTTTGCTGCCGAATACGACATCATACTCTGTTGCTCGGGCATTGGATTTGATTTCATCGAACTTCGGGTCGCGATGATACCTGATGCCACCTACTCCAAACAAGATCTTGATACCCCAATATATCAAGACACAGGCAATGACCACACGGAAGATCGGTATGTCGATCTGAAAAACAGCTTTGAGGATTACAGAAATACCCAAAAGAACTAAGATACCTCCCCAAAACACACTGCTAAATAAAAATCCCATTCTCACGTTTACTCCTTTGCAATTTTTTTTATTAACTCTTCTATGTAACACTTGATTGTCTTATATGTCTGACGATAAAAATAGATATCCAAACCGTAAGGATCTTCTATATCCCCATTATGTCCACACTCTGCCTTGTTAAGGTACTCGGAAATTGTGAAAACTTTGTGTTCCACATTAGGATCCAACTCTATATAATCAGTTTTATGTCTCTTTGTCATCGTTAATATCAGCCATGCTTCATTAGTCAATTCCAGGGAGATAAGCTTCGAGAAATGCTGGGAAGCATCGATTCCATCTTCAGCAAGGACAGTCTGAGAATGTTCGGAAATAGTAGAAGCAGTATCAATGAAGCCTGCTGAAGTTGTACGAAACGGTAGTTTCTTCTCTTGCACTAATTGTCTGAAATAATACTCTGCCATTGGGCTACGGCAGATATTTCCACTACAAATAAACATAACCAGTGGCTTTCTACAAGAACGCCGGATCATTTCAAAAGAGAGAGAACCTTCTCTCAAACATATAGGCTGTCCCTCTTCGAATGTAATTATTGTCGAGGGTGAGTAACTACTGTGAGATATGTGTGGTGGAACCAGCGCAAAATCTGCCCAGTTCAGAGATTCTATAACCTTAAGATCATTAACTGCTTCTTCATCACTCTTATTAATGCTCGTACTGATAATCGGTTCACCCAATTGTTCTATAGCTTCTCTGAGAAATGGTGAAGTGGGTATTCTGATAGCTATCTTGCCCTCAGATGCAAGATGAGCCAATCTGTCATCATCACACGGGAGTACAAAAGTAACTTCTCCAGGTAGAAGCTGTTGGAGCAGTCTGTTTATTCTGGTAGTGGTTTTTATTTGATATTTGTTCAACCAATCATGGTTGGCAAAAAGTACGATATATTTTTTGGAAGATTCTCTGTGTTTCAAACGATTGATCCTTTCGATAGCCAAACGGTCCGAAGCAAGAGCTCCGATACCGAACATGGCACCGGTATGATGAACAAAGATCGGATGATCGTTCTCTGTTCTATTCTGCCAATTTTTAATAAATTTTCCGAGATTTTGATAAATTTTCATTATTCCAGATACTCCATTGGATCCACCGGTTTACCGCGGCGACGAATTTCGAAATGCAACTTTGGAAAATCAGCAGAGCCACTCTTGCCACTCAAAGCTATTTTTTGGCTTTGCTCCACATTATCTCCTTTGGAAACCAACAACATACTATTATGTGAATAAAGCGAATAATAACCATTTCTATGATCGATTATGATTAACTTACCAGCCCCGCCATAAGTTTCAGCAAAAGCGACAACACCTTCATCTACAGCAAATACATCGCTCCCTTCGGGAACTTGAATATCAATACCGTTATTCATCACGCTGATACGGTAATCGGTATTGATATGTTCGCCAAAACCACGAACTACTTCTCCAGTAGTAGGCCAGATGAGTTTTGGAGTAGAAAATTGATAAGAATATTCGGTTTCGATGATCTCTGAGCGTAGTTTAGATATCAAAGCATCCAGTTCGCGTGCTTCCTGCTCCAGTTGCTCTTTCCTATCAAGAGCCTGCTGATATCTCTCTTCTACTTCCGATAACGAAATCGTAAGGCTGGTTAAACGCTGGGTATATTCTTCTCTTTCTCGGGCTGCACTGGATCGGGTCTGCTGAACTGATTCAGCCTGTCTTATCTGCGTCCTTTCCAAGCTTTCCAATCTCAGCTTCTCTTCTAGGTTTCTTTTTATCTCTGTTCTGGTGTGTTTGCTCTGTTTGGCTACATCTTCTACTATCAACGTAAGATATATATCGTCATAACTGGTCTTTTCATATACCATTTGACTATAGTGTGTCATAAAAAGCATGAACAATTGGTTTTCACACATATTTTGAAGATTCTCCGAACGTGATTCCATATAGTCCAGATTTTGCAGGATAGATCTCATGTTATCTCTGATACCATCTATTCTTTGTCTGATATCTCTTTCGGATTTTTGCAGTTCTTGCAATCTGTTCTCGATCTGTTGTCGTTGGGATTGAGTAGTCGATATGTTTTGTTCCAGATCCTGTTTTTCTGCTTCGGTCTGCTGGAGGCGTTCTTCTTCTTCTCTGATCATTTTTCGCAGTTCGTCCAAATGCTGCTGCCTTTCACTCATGGTCTGAGCATAAGAAAAGCCGGCGATTAGCACTATGATCAATACTACCAAAATCCCTTTCATAACTACCTCTGATAGCAGATTTTTCATCTGTTTAGATATGTCAAGCACAATCAGACAGAAAATTGAATGGGTGTTGCTCTTAATCCTCTTTCGAAATAGAAATCAAATGCTAATTCCCAAACAAAACCCGATACAAAATTTCCGGCTCTATCCGATTTTTAGATCCTTTCCCTTCAAAGAAACCATGCACTTCGATCATATGGACACTTAGTGGTGTCCATTTCACAGTTAAATTATTCTTCAGATTTTTTACGACCACTTCACCTTTGCGATAACTACCCGGATGCATGAACGGACAGATCAGCCTTCCTCTCACGGTATTGTAACTAACTTCATAAATTTCTTCGACTATCATGGTCTCATCATAATTATCAAAAGCTCTATCGGTGAGATACTTCATCTTATCTGCCAATTCTTGTGCTGTAATGCCCAATCTTTCCAAAGTTCGCCGGTCATCAGAGATAATCTCATGAAAGTGCCGCTCATCATCTCCCAAAAAACCGTTTATCGTTATAGCTCCCGGCTGCATCCGTGCTTGGATCTGTTTTTCTCTGGGTGTCAGTTTCATTTGCTCCTCCACAGTTTAGGCAAAACTATCATAGTAGATCTTATCTTTGGGAATATTTAGCTCGAGCAGTTTTTTCTCTACCGCTGCTATCATTCCCGGACTACCACAAAGATAAGCTTCTGTTTTTTCCGGATCTTTTATATAATCATTTAAATATGCTGGGATGAAGCCGGTTTTGCCTTTCCACTCGCTATCTTCCTCCGGATTGGATAAAATGGGTACGAAAGTGAAATTTTGCATCTTTTTTTGGAACTCATCGAAAAGTTCGGTATAGTAAAGGTCTTTTTTTGTACGTGCACCGAAGAGATATGCCATTCTTCGCCTTGAATTTTGGGAATGTAACAGCTCTACCATCGCTTTTATGGGAGCCTTACCCGATCCCCCTGCCACAAATATCATATCTGCTTCTGTTTCACGAATATAAAAATCGCCGAAAGGACCGGTGAATTCTATACTATCACCCTCTCTGAGGTAATCGAAAACATAGGTGGTACAGATGCCATCGGGGACTCTTCTGATGATCAATTCAATATGGTCATTATGCTCAGGACTGCTGGAGATAGAATAAGCTCGGCTGACCGGTTGCCTGCTCTTTTCGTATGCCGGCGTCTGTAGCTGTACATACTGCCCGGCTTTGAAATTGATCTCTGGCGGTTCGAACAGTTTCAAATGCAATTCTTTGATATCATAAGTGAGATCTATTATCTTTTGCACAGTTGCTTTATACTGTTGGATATTGAATATCTCTTCGGGTATTTTGATGAAAATATCGTTTTTTACCTTTATCTGACAGGCAAGACGTACATCCGCTTCCTGCTCCTCGATGCTAAGAAAAGGTTTTTCGGTAGGAAGTACAGGACCGCCACCATCCAACACAGTACATTTGCAATAACCACAACTGCCCCTTCCGCCACAAGCAGAAGCCAGATATATCCCATGCTCATCCAAAAGCGATAAAAGACTGCTGCCACCAATCACTTCCAATTTCTTTTTCTTATTGATCTCTATGGTACACTCTCCGTAGTTTGCTACTACCGATTCTGCTAAGATCAAGAGTAACGCCAGAAAACCGGTCAACCCTGATAGTACTGCAACTGTCGTAACTATAGCTACCAACTCGACACTCCCTTTCTTATTGAATTACCACGATTCCGGAAAATCCGATAAATGCAAGAGCCATTATTCCCGTTACTATCAGACTCATCCCTGCGCCTTGCAAACCTACCGGCACGAATTTATAGCGGATACGTTCTCGGATACCCGCCAATGCCAGAATCGCCAATAACCATCCCAATCCGCTACCGGCACCGAACAATACTGACTGTAAAAAATTATAGTCGCGGATTACCATGAAAAGCGATACCCCCAAAATTGCACAATTTACCGTAATTAGCGGCAAGAATATTCCCAATGTATAGTATAAAACCGGTGATATTCGCTCTATCACCATCTCGGTTAGCTGCACAAATGCTGCTATAACCACAATGAAAATAATGTATCTCAGATAGACCAAATCAAAAGGAATCAAAAGATAATGATAAACCACATAATTTATCGCAGTGGTGAGCGTAAGAACGAAAAAAACTGCCAATCCCAATCCGAAAGAAGATTCGATCTGCCTTGATACCGAGAGATAAGAACACATACCCAGAAAATTGGTCAGCAAAATATTGCTGGTAAAGATCGCAGCTAAGAAAATGATAAGCGGACTGATCTCCATAATCTAATCTCCTTTTTTAGCTTTTTTCGGCGTGGTCACTATCCAGATCAATATAGCCAGCATAAAGAATGCACTGGGCGGCATCACCATGATCGACCACGGCGTCCACCATTCTCCCAATATCGTTACTCCGAAAATAGTGCCAAAACCAAACAATTCCCTTACAAACGAGATTATCAACAGTACCAATGTATATCCCACACCGGAGCCTATACCGTCTACGATCGCATCGGCTGGCTTGTTTTTTCCCGCAAATGCTTCCAACCTGCCCATTATGATACAGTTAGTAATTATCAAACCAACATAAGGACCCAAAGCGGTGCTTATCTCCGGCATATATGCTCGTAAAAATATATCTACTATAATTACATAAGAAGCTATGATCAGAGTTTGAACGATCATTCTGATATTTTTTGGAATAAAGTTTCTGAGAATCGAGATGGTAAAGTTTGAAAGTGTAATAGTGAATATTACGCCCAATCCCATTATCAGACTGTTCTCCATCAAGTTCGTAACAGCGAGTGCCGAACATATACCCAAGATCTGCTTCCAGATAGAATTTTCGGTAAATGCACTGGTGATAAATATCTGTTTTTTATTCATCATCCACACCCATCGTTCTTAATATTTGCTTAGCATTTTCATGCAATATCCTCACTACTGCCCTGCTAGAGGAAGTAGCGCCCGTGATTTGATTCACTTGCTGTGCTCGTCTCGGTTCACCTTCGGGGATCAGATTGTAGGATATTATCTCCCCTTCTTCATAGATAGGTTTCTCAGAAAACTGCGATAAAAACCAATCTTCCGTAATTCTACCACCTAAGCCCGGAGTTTCGTTTTGCTCCAAAATAGCGATATTAATTATCTGCTCGAGATCTGGAGTGAGAGCCAATAATGCCTCTATAGAACCCCACAATCCCTGACCGGCGATCGGGAAGCAATATCCCAACAGACTATCCCTGTATGCCACATAATAATCCAGCCCAGCTTTACTTTCTTCAGTGATATAACGCTCAAAATCAGTATTTACATCCACAATTTCGATCGAGAACAAATTCAAAATCTCACGCTTCAATTTCTCTTCCTGATATCGGTTTATCCGCTCTGCAGTTAGATGATGAAAGGTAGCTAAGATGCCAATAAAAAAGATTGTGAGTGCTATCATAAAAAGAATAGGATAAAACTTGGTCTCACTAAAATACTTTTTACCCTTTGCCATGTAGTTATCCTTTTTTCTTTACCTTTTTCAGACTGTATTCAATGATAGGTATAAATGTATTGGTGAGCAATACGGCAAACATAAACCCTCCCACAAAGAGAGAATACTTCCTAATAAAAACCGTCAGGAAACCAATCAGCCCGCCGTAAATCCAGATAGCTGTCTTATCCTTCGGCATAGATACCGGATCGGTAACTATCAGTACGGTGCCAAACATTACTCCTCCACTGAGCAGCATCGCTATGCCTTCAGATTGAAAAAACAGCAAGTTAAAAACAAGCAAACTAAGAAATGTGGCAACCATAGGCTGCCATTTGGCTGTTTTGGTAAAGATCAGATACAAAGCAACGAGGAGGAGGATTAGCGCCGAAGTCTCGCCTGCACTGCCGGAGATGAATCCTAAGAAACTATCGAGTAAATTGGGAGCTGTCCCACTATCTCCAAAACTGATCATCGGAGTAGCAGATGTGATGTTGGCTAAATTTCTGAAAGCTGCAAAACCACCGGGGAAGCCGGTGAATGGCTCTACCCACTGCACGGTCATAGCATTGGCAAAGGTAACATAGATAAAAGTCCTGCCGACCATCGCCGGGTTGAAAATATTCATGCCAAAACCGCCGAAAACCATCTTGCCAAAACCAATTGCGATGATAGCTCCTACCGCTGCCATCCATAAGGGCAGATACGGTGGTAAAGATAGTGCCAAGAGCGAACCGGTAACCAATGCCGCCATACTTACTTTGTTGTTCTTTTTCTTGCGAACGAAACAATATTCGGTAATGATTGCAGCAATATTGCTTACCATAAGCAGCAAGAGCACATACCAGCCAAATAAATATACGGAAAATAATGTTATGGGAATCAATCCCATCAACATCATCTTCATATTCTTCTGATACAGAAAAGAAATTCCCATTTTGTCCTCAATTTAGAATAATCCGGAAATATTGCCTTCGTTATCTATATCTATTTTTGCACCTGCCGGTTCTTTTGGTAAACCGGGCATTCTGAGGATCTTACCGGTGATGGGGATGACAAATCCGGCACCAGCTGCTATGAGGATCTCTCTTACTGTAACCAGAAAATCTTTCGGTCTGCCCAAAAGTTTGGGATTATCGGATAATGATTTCTGTGTCTTTGCCATGCAAATAGGCAGTTTATCATAGCCAAATTTATTGATAACGCGTAAATCCTTCTTAGCAGAAGAATGGAAATCAATATTCTCAGCTCCATAGATCTCTTTGGCAATTTTTTTGATCTTGTTTTCCACACTATCTTCCCAATCATATAACAGATGCTGGGAACAAACTTTATCTTTGATTATCTTATCCACTTTTTCTGCCAGCTCTATTCCACCAGCGCCACCTTTGCTCCAAAAATCTACCACAGCTACTTCGAAACCTTTGGATTGGGTAAATTCTTTGATGATCTCTATCTCATCATCAGTATCGGATTCAAATCTATTTATTGCCACCACAGATTGCATCCCGAATTTTTTGATATTCTCCAGATGCTTCTCCAGATTTTCCAAACCCTTTTCCACCGCTTCGGCATTCGGCTTGTCTATCTCTCGCATTTTCACACCACCATGATGTTTGAGCGCTCGTACAGTAGCCACCAACACTACAGCAGATGAGCAGAATTTACCATAGGGGCTTACTATATCGAAGAATTTTTCCGCACCCAGATCAAATCCGAATCCCGCTTCGGTTACCACATAATCGGATAAGTGTAGGGCGGTTTTCGTAGCCAAGATACTATTGGCTCCTTGAGCAATGTTAGCAAAAGGACCGCCATGCACGAAAGCAGGTGTATTTTCCGTAGTTTGGACTAAATTCGGCTTGAGCGCATCTTTCAAAAGAGCAGCGATCGCACCTTCAAAACCGAAATCTTTCACCAATACCGGTTCGTTGTCATAAGTATAAGCAGTGATAATATTACCTATCCTCTTTTTGAGCTCATCGATGTTGTTGGACAAGCATAAGATAGCCATTATCTCAGATGCCGGCGTGATATCGAAGCCATCTTCGCGTGGCACTCCCTGTGTCTTACCACCCAAACCGATCACGATCTTACGCAAGGATCTGTCATTAGCATCCATCACCCTTCTCCAAGTAACCGTGCGAGGATTTATCCGTTTACCATTATCCTGATAGATAGCATTGTCGATAAAAGCAGCCAAAGTATTATTAGCGGCGGTAACTGCATGGAAATCGCCGGTGAAGTGCAGATTGATATCTTCCATAGGTAAAACTTGTGAATATCCACCACCGGCTGCTCCTCCTTTGATACCGAATATCGGACCCAAAGAAGGTTCCCTTATCGCCACAGATGATTTGATGCCAATTTTATTGAATGCTTGTGATAAACCTATCGAAACGGTGGTCTTGCCCTCACCTGCCGGTGTGGGAGTGATGGCAGATACGAGGATCAACTTACCTGAATCACGCTTTGTTATCCGCTCCAAAGCTTTATAAGAGAGTTTGGCTTTGTGTTCTCCATAAAGCTCCAGATCATCGACAGTTAGCCCGAGCTTTTCTGCTATTTTGGCTATTGGCAGCAACTCTGTATTATGGGCAATTCCCAGATCTGAAAGCATAACCTCTCCTTATCTTTATCCTAATATCCCTTTCAACCACAACACATGCTGCATCTCCTCACGTATGATCCGATGGATGATATCAATTGCTTTTTTGCTGGAGAGTGTCCGACTGAGTGTATGATACAACATTATAGTATCTTTCTCGAATCTGATAGCATTTTCGATGATCTCTTCAAATGATTTGGCATTAGTAGCCATTTTGATAGAAGCTTCCTCATCCAAAAATATGTGTGCGGTACCGATCGCTTCCAAGTATTCGGTAACTATATCCCAATCTTTGGTTTTCTTTAGCTCCAGAAGCTCCTCATCAGAGCGAAGATCTTTAAATGTCTTTTCGTGTAAAATTTCATCGTCACGTAATTTCATCAACAATTGTTTCCCCTCCGGAGGCAGGTCTTTTCTCTGTGCCGCTTCAGCATAATATTTATAGCCGTTTCTCTCTACTTGAACTGCGATCTCGATGATCTCATTGATCGAATATCTGTCCATAATTCCTCCTGCTAATTCTCTTTTAAAATCATTTCATCATACAATTTCTCGAATTTTAGTTTATGTTCTGCTTCTTCGGAAGAAAGACGTAGGAATACTGTTTTTAGTTTGGCATCGGAGACTCCGCCAGCGATATCTTCATAAAGCTTTTTGGAATGTTCTTCCCGTTTCATAGCTATGATGAGGATATCCTGATAGGAACTCACCTTCTCCTCTCCCGGTTTTACGATGTAATCACTGATTTTGAGATCTTTTACCTTTTTTTCTTCTATATCTTCTACTCCTTTTGAGAGGATAGATTGCAAAATCTCGATATGTCCATTTTCCATATCCTCCAGTTCTTTCAGCATTTGCTTGTGGGCGGTGAATTTCGCTTTTTCTTGCAGATCATGATAGAATGATACAGCTTCTTTTTCTCGCTCGATAGCGAAGTTCAAAGCCTCTTTTGCATTTTCAAAATTCATCAACACTCCTTAATTCTTAGTTTTTTTTGAAAACAACGATGCCGAACGCCAAACTGCATTCGGCATCGTCTCACGTACTTAATCCAAAGGGCTAAATAGATCTTTGCCCACTCCACATTGAGGACATACCCAGTCATCGGGTAGATCTTCGAATGCTGTACCGGGATCTATACCACTTTCGGGATCACCTTTACCTGGATCATAGATATAACCGCAGGCATCACATACATACTTTTTCATTGCTTCCTCCTGTTTTTACTTAATAATTCTCTACCCATACTTCAAAATGTGCTTGAGGATGATCGCATACAGGACAGATTTCCGGAGCTTGACTCGCTTCCACTATATGCCCGCAATTTCTGCATTTCCAATATACTTTCTCACCCTTTTTGAATACAGTGCCGTTCTTAACATTATCCATCAGTTTTCTATAACGCTCTTCATGACGTTTTTCTACCAGACCGATTTTTTTGAATGTCTGCGCCACTTCGTGGTAACCTTCTTCTTCTGCTACTTCGGCAAAACCGGAATAGAGTTGTGTCCACTCTTCTTTTTCTCCATCGGCAGCATATCCGAGGTTTTGCATCGTGTTGCCATAGCCGACCGGATAGGTTGCGTTGATAGTAACACCTTCTTCGTTCATGCCATTTTTCAAAAGTTGTTTCCAAAACAATTTGGCATGTTCTTTCTCATTTTCCGCTGTCTCCAGAAAGATCTCCTCAATTTGCCGATATCCTTCTTTTCGAGCTACAGACGCATAGTAAGTATAGCGCATCCTCGCCTGCGATTCCCCGGCAAATGCCTTCATTAGATTTTCAGCTGTTTTAGATTGTTTGAAATCCATAAGCCTTGTCCTTCCTTTTCATTATTTTTCTACTTTTTTATGACAAAACCACCAATCATAACAGTCATGTTCCTTCATCCGTTTTTCCGCTGTTTTGATGTCCCCCGGTGGTGGGATAATAACTCTATCTTTGATCAGTTCATTATCGGGCCATCCTGCCGGGACGGCAACTTTCTTCTCATCTGCCAGTTTCAACGCCTTCAATGCTCTTACTACTTCATCCATATTACGACCGATCTCTTGTGGGTAATAGAGTATCAACCGGACAATTCCTTTCGGATCTACTATGAATACTGCTCTGACAGTGTTTGTTCCTTTACCGGGATGAAGCATCCCCATCTTCATGGCAATCTGATCATTTGCAGCTATGATAGGAAATTCGATCTCAATATCGAGATTTTCTTTGATCCATTGCACCCATTTAATATGTGAGAATACCTGATCGATAGACATACCGATCAACTTGGCATCCATTTCTTTGAATTCTTTGTATCTTTTTTGAAATGCGACAAATTCTGTTGTACACACCGGTGTGAAATCAGCCGGATGGCTAAACAAGACAAACCATTTACCTTTGAAATCTGCAGGGATATTCATTTCACCATGGGTTGTTTTTACCTTCAACTCCGGGAATTTATCTCCCAAGAGTGGGAAACCGTTTTCTGCAGTCATATTATATCCTCCTTAGCTCAGCTTTTCCACAATCCGTGTACATTGCACCATTCACGAGTTTCGATAATATCTTCTTTTTTGACCGGGAAGGAAGCTTTCGGTTCGTCGCCGGGGTTTAGTTCGGCACGAAATACCTTGTCTTTGGTCAGCACTTCGATGAATTTGATATAATGTTTCTCTATCATCGGATGAGATTCGTTCTGACCGATCTTGACCGTGACAGAATCGCCGTTACTTTCTACATAAGGCACATGTTTTTCTACCGAAGAATCTTTGGTTTGAGCTTCCAGTTTTTTCATAGGCTCACCGCAGCATACCAATGCCGGTTTGCCTGCATTGACCACTTCTACAACATTACCGCATATTTCGCAGTAGTAGAGTTCTCTTAGTTCAATCATTTCTCCTCCTTTTTAAGCTTCTCTTTTTGCCAATTCTCTGTCCAACATCAACAATCCCATACCTTTGCCATCTATCATCTCAAGCTTGGTCAGAATTGCATCCATAGTGGCTTCTTCTTCCACTTGCTCATCTACATACCAATTTAAAAAACTTACACTGGCATGATCATTTTCTTTGCTGGCAAGGTCAACCAATTCATTGATAGATTTGGTAACAAACTGCTCATGCTTGTATGATAAATCGAAAACTTCATTCACCGAATCGAAATCGATCTGCGGTTCGTCGATCTGTTTCAAGATCACTCTCCCGCCTCGATCGTTCAGATACTCATAAAACTTCATAGCATGTTCGTACTCTTCTTTTGCCTGTACTTTCATAAAATGAGCAAACCCTTCGTAACCTAGCGCATCGAAATAAGCAGCCATAGATAAGTATAGATATCCGGAGTATAGCTCCTTGTTGATCTGCTCATTAATCGCTTCTTGCATTTTTTTGGAAATCATATTTCCTCCTTTTTCCTTTTTATTATTTTTTGTTTAATCTTGTCAAGCATATCTTTATTCGGTACATATTCAGTCCTAATAGCCGGCATCAGTTCAAAACCACACTCTGAGAGAATATTCTCTATCTGCTGAACACTCTGCCCACTCCAACCATAAGAGCCAAACGCCAGCGCTTGCTTGTTTTTCGGCGCCAAACCCTTCAGATATGTCAAAAAGGCTGAAACTGTCGGCATCATGTTATTATTCAAGGTTGGCGAGCCGACACATAAATATTTGGCATCCATAACTTCCGTCATAATATCCGAAATATGATTGGTCTGAAGATTCAGCATTTTACCGACAACACCACATTCGGAAAATGCATCGAATATAGCATGTGCTATCTTATCGGTGGAGCCCCACATCGTATCATAGATTATCAGCGCTCGTTCATCCGATTCGTTGGCAGACCATTTGGTATATGCCTGCATGATCTCAGCCAAATATTTACGCCAGATCAATCCATGACTGGGACAAATTATCTCGATATCGAGCTTGCTCGCCACTTCCAATGCTTTTTTTACCTGCTTGGAATATGGTAAGACTATATTGGCATAGTATTTTTGTGCTTCCCTTAGGGTTATATCCAACGGATATTCATCGTCGAATCTCTCCGAAGAAGCTATATGCTGTCCAAATGCATCATTTGAGAAGAGGATCTTATCCTCCGGGGAGTATGTTATCATATTGTCGGGCCAATGCACCATCGGAGTCTGGACAAATCGGAGCGTCCTCTTTCCGATATCAAGTGTCTCACCGGTTTTCACCACCTGAATGTCGAATTCGGCATCGTAATGTTTGGGCAGTCCTTCGGCAGCTTTTTGCGTAGCGAAAATCTTCGCATTCGGACACATCTTCTTTATCATAGGAAGCGAACCGGAATGATCGGGCTCGATATGATTCTGGATGATATAGTCGATTTGCGTCGGATCTACAATCGAGGATATTCTATTTATATGCTCGTCGGTAAGATAACTTTTCACATTATCGATAAGTGTGATCTTCTCATCCAAGATCAGATAAGAATTGTAGGTAGAACCTCGTTGAGTCAGATAACCGTGAAAATTTCTCAAGTCCCAGTCTATCACACCTGCCCAGTAGATATCTTTTTTTATTTCAATCGCTCTCACATTTTCCTCCTATTTTTGACATTTTTTACAATAATATGAAGACCTGCCGGCTAACTTTAGCTTCTCTATTTTTTCGCCGCAGCAGCAAAGCTCTTTCTGATAGACTCTCAAAAAATTCTGGAATTCACCCGATTTATCATCCACGCGGCGATAATTGGAAACTGTAGTTCCATTTTTAGCTATGGCTTCCCGCAAAACTTCATCGGTTGTCTTCACCACTTTCTCCACCTCTTCCCAGGTCAAATCTCCTGCCGCTCTGTGTGGAGCGATCCCGGCTCTGAAGAGTATCTCGCTGGCATATATATTTCCCAGTCCGGCAATCACCCTCTGATCCAATAAAGCATTTTTTATCGGTTGTTTTTTCTTGTAAAGCTTTTTGGATAAATATTGCGTACTGAAAAGTTTGGATAGTGGCTCTACACCCAATTTCTCAAATTCAGCCACAGTTGCTTTTCTCGGATAGATCTTCATAGTCCCGAATTTACGCATATCATTGAAAGCCAGATATGAACCGTCTGTGAAGTGGATCAAAACTCTGTCATATTTATTCGGTGATTGCAATTTCTCTGAATAGACCATTTTGCCGGTCATCCTCAGATGAACGATTAGCTTATGTTTTGTTGTGATGATAACCAGATACTTCCCTCTGCGCTCTAAGCCTGTGATTTTTTCACCGCTTTTAATCTCCGATATGGCAATAATAATATGCTCTATTTCTTCGAGATGGGTAATACTTTTGCCTATTATTTTATTTTTTAGTTCATTTATTATCGTTTGCACTTCTGGTAATTCCGGCATTTCAATTCCCCTTTGAAAGACAATTTTTACAAATACCTTTGAGAATTATCTGACAATCTTCCACTTTGTGTCCTTCGGAGAGAATGTCTTCTTCCAGAATACCGGCAAGCTCTACATCGTAGATGCGATGACATTTCGAACATGTGAAATGAGCATGCTCGCGGGTAGTAGCATCATATCGGATCTCATTTTTGCCCGCAACCAGCGATTTGGCGATATCTTTATCGATAAAGATCTTGAGTGTATTATAAACTGTAGTTTTAGAAAGAGTCGGTATCTCTTTGGATAGATTTCTGTATATCTCTTCCACTGTAGGATGGGTTTTTTTCTCGAGCAAATACGCCAATATTTTCACCCGATGATAAGATGGTGATATCCCTTTGTTTCTCAGCATCTCTGTTGCTCTTTGCATACTCACCATCCTTTCCATTTTTGTACTGATTACATATTAATATTCTTTTCATATTTGTCAAGCACAATTTTGAGAGTTCACTTTTTTCCATTTAAGGGTATTAGGAAATTAGGAATTATGGTTCTCCTTTTAGAAAGTTACTATTGTATTTAGATTTAAGATTGTTTTTTTTATACCCAAATCCAAATAAATTAACATCCGACTGCTTTGTGACAACTTTATGCTGTAACCACATCCTGCGAAAATATTAGGAAATACTCCTTCGAATTTTGCATATTCATCATCTTCTCCACTTGAACCACCAATAACACCGGGGAAAACAAAGGGTTTGTCTTTTCCTTTTGTATAGTCTAATCCTCCTGCAAGAAGTGTGAAAAATCCTTCTCGTCGTATATTTCTATAAGTATTTATCTGATAATAAACTCCTGTAACAAAGTAATCTGAACTCTGAAGATAATGATAATTATATGTGATTTCTTTTGATTTCTTTTCGAAATTCTGAATTTTACCAAGTCCCATTGTGCAACCACTTGCAACGCCAAGTGATACACCGAAATTATATATCCTAGTATTATGAGCTAGTTCGTTACCGACTATTGGTGATGCTATAGATACCAATATTGCGATAAAGATACATAAGTTTGTTCTCATTGTCGTCTCCTTTTTTACTTCAAATTGCGATTCATTTAACTTACTCAAACTTATTCTTTCGGATAAAGAACAACATTTTATACCCTACTTTTACTACACTCAATTAGTGTTGAAAAATGTCCAGTGTTATCTTGGCACAGAGGGAGTGACAAGGTGATAAGCTGGGGTTTGTCGTAAGGGATTTGAAGTTTCAGAAAACCCCTCTGACCGGCTAGCGCCGGTCTTCTCCCTTGGCGAAAGGGAATCGAGCTTCGATCAAGAGAAAGCCTGTCATTGCGAGTTGTTCTTCTTGCTAATCTTTGGCGTAGCAATCTCATTTTCTACTACCTCTATCTTTCTGTGAAAGTGACGAGTAACAAGGGGCAAGGACTAAGGAATAAATACGAAGGGAAGCTTGAACTAGAAAGTTATGGTCATCTCGAGCGGAACCCGGTGGAATCGGCGAAGCCGAGCAGCAAGCTGCTATTCCACCACGATGGAACAGACAGGTTCCACACGGCAAGCTGGGTGGAGTCGAGAGATCTCTAAGAATACTATAGCCTAAATCAAATTCGAATTCAATGAGATTTCTCCACTCGCTATGCTCGGTCGAAATGACACTTTTTTGCATCTGACCTCCGATTTCTGATCTCTAAACCTCTAAACCCTAAACTCCTAAACATTTCCCTTGTCCTCAGTAGCTTTAGCGGAGGAGGATTGCTTCTCTCACACCACTTTTCACTTCTCACTTTTTCACTTTTCACCAGAAATTCATCCTGCTTCTCTCCATGCTTATTTCAAAAGCATCATCTTCCTCGTAACCACCTCATACTCGGTTACCAATTTGTAAAGGTAAATCCCCGACGGTAACTGCCTGCCGTTATCATCTTTACCGTTCCAGTAGAGTGAGTAGATACCCGGGGCTGAGTAGCAATCGTAAAGTTTTCGTACCTTTTGACCTTTGATATTGAATATTTCCAGCGTTACATCGCTCTCTTGCGGTAGTTCGAATTCGATAGTGGTATCCGGGTTGAACGGATTGGGGTAATTCTTCACCGAAAGCTGCTGAGGTATCTCTATTGCCGGTTCATCTGCGCTAACTACCGACTGTGGTACCGATGGTGCACCGTATTCGTAGCAGCCCATATCGATGATAGCCTCACCATTGCCAAGCCCATCCCATACACGGCGGTTGTAGAGCAAATCCCATGGCGGTAGATGCAAACCGGTGGTATCCGGCATACCGGCATCTACTGCAGGGGAATATTCTGTGAGCTGGTAATAGAGCGGATCGCTTGGATCCAGTCCTGCCTCTTGTCCATAGAAATGTACCGGTCCGTCTATATTACCCTCGCCCCAGATGAATTCCGCACCGTAGGGTTCATATCCCATTACATGGATGATTGCCGGATCAGTTCCACCTTCAATTAGATTATGTTCCAGATAAACCTTACTCCGGGTTTGCCCACGCAAAGTGATAAATGTATAATCACTGTTATCATAGATTATATTGTTCGTTAGATAAAAATCTCCTCCTCTACCGATACGGATAGCCCCGGTAGGCACAAAACTACCGGGATCCTGATGATTATTCACCACCGTATTGTTCGTAAAATAGAGCGTATCGGTATTTAATAAACTTACTGCCCCTCTCGGCCAAAGATCATCCAATAAGGTATTGTTGGCAAACAGACAATTGGAAATAGTTACTTGATCTGTGCCTCCGACTGTTAAAGCACTTCCTCCGAAACCGGATTGGTAATCCGGCTGGTGGTTCATTATAGTAATATTTTCAATGACAGCTTCACTATTATCAGGGTTTGTACGATTAGTTATATGAATAGCACGTAATTCATTTATTGAATTAAAAAATTCACTATCCTTAATAGTAATATTACCTCTAGTTAATGATATCCCGGAACTACTACCTTCAGTATTGTATATATTTATCCCGGATATAAGAGCATTCTGTTTATAAGGTGCTTTACTTGAAAACAAAAGAGTATAACTCCCGGGAAAGTTACGTATAGTCATATCTTTGAGTGCATTATCACGTGCATAAAAACTGTCAATCAAAGATATTGGCATCATATCTTCTCCCACATCCCATTCTATGATGGTTTTTTCCTTGCCCACTCCTTTGAGAGTAACATGGGAGCGCATATTCAGTGGAAAGAGTTGACCTCTTCCGGGAGAATATATACCTTTATCCAAATGGATGGTGCGTGGATTGAGGCTATCGGCAGAAATTTTGGTAAGCGCCCATTGAATACTATGCAGAGGTTCATCCGGCGTAGCACCACTGTTGCTATCATCACCCTCGGGATGAACATAGAGGTCATGCTCTGCCGGTTCGAGCCATTGATTATCTATACTGAGTTCGAGAAAAAAACTGGGTTTGACTAAATTACCAGTCGGATTCAATATTGTGAAAGTATCTACAATAATATAATTAACTATAGAATTATGTGCTTCTGTGATCATTATATCTGCAGAACTACCTGCCGTATTATTGTAGATGTTACATTTATTATCTGTGCTAAATGTAAGGTTGCAATCGACTGCATTTGTGTTTGGTATTCTTCCTATTGATATCCCGCCGCCATTAGCATAAGCATGATTACCTGTTATTGTTACATTTTCCAGAAAAGAATTTGAAGAGGAAAAGAATATCCCACCACCAATTCTAGCAATACTTTGTGTGATAAGCAGGTCTTTAAGGATTGGCGAAGCATGATTAATAAAAATACCGCCTCCACTATAATTATAACCAACATGTCCAATCCCATTTTGTATGGTAAACCCTTGCAGTACAGTATCCTCTGTTTCGTTATTATCAAATTCCACCACACTCCATTCTTCGTTGCCGTCGATGATGGTATTATAGATATAGCTTTCGTCACCGGTGGTCAGTATGAGACTGGCTACGGTGATATCTTTGCCGAGGAAATTTATGTTTTCGTAATAGGTTCCCGGATACACCAGTACCGTATCACCGTCAGTCGCTGCATCAATACCTGCTTGTATGTTTACAAAATCTCCCGTACCATCCTGGTTTATCTCCCAGGTTGTGGTGGATAATAAGCTACAACTGCCGAAAAGTATTATCAATATTATTATTTTATTCATTATTTGCTCCTGTATTGTTTATTTTGTCATTGCGAGTTGTTCTTCTTGCTGAACTTTGGCGTGGCAATCTCATTTTCTACTACCTCTATCTTTCTGTGAAAGTGACGAGTAACAAGTAACGAGTGACAAGGGGCAAGGACTAAGGAATAAATACGAAGGGAAGCTTGAACTAGAAAGTTATGGTCATCTCGAGCGGAACCCGGTGGAATCGGCGAAGCCGAGCAGCAAGCTGCTATTCCACCACGATGGAACAGACAGGTTCCACACGGCAAGCTGGGTGGAGTCGAGAGATCTCTAAGAATACTATAGCCTAAATCAAATTCGAATTCAATGAGATTTCTCCACTCGCTATGCTCGGTCGAAATGACACTTTTTTGCATCTGACCTCCGATTTCTGATCTCTAAACCTCTAAACCCTAAACTCCTAAACATTTCCCTTGTCCTCAGTGGTCACCCTGCCTGCCATTCCGAAGTAAAACGAAGGATGGAGTGATCCCGACTTGTCGGGATTGTATCGAAGGGTGACAATGCCACACTTCCTAAGTTCACACTTCGATACGCTCCGGCTTGCGCCGAAGCTACTCAGTGTGACAATATCGTTTTTCATTCAATTCTTCTCCTCGCCAAAAATCCAGAGACGGAGAGCAAGCTCCCCGCCTCTGTTCAATCGCTGTTACTTCAAGAGTAACATTTTTTCTCTCAGAGTTTTATCGTCTGTAGTGATACGATAGAAATATACTCCGCTACCTACAGACCTACCATTTTCATTTTTACCATTCCAGACTGTCTGATAACTGCCGGCCGGCTGTTCGCCATCCACCAGTCTTCTCACTACCTGACCCTTAATATTGAAGATCTCTATCTCCACATGAGTATCATTTGGTAATGAGTAGGAGATGGTGGTTTCCGGGTTGAACGGATTGGGATAATTCGTGGTGGTAAGCTGGGTAATCGGTTCATCCGGTTCCGCATCGAGTGTCACATAGTTGAACCGGTAGGGCACCAGTGATAATCGGGAACCGGTGCTTCCGTCCGGATTCTTCACCGTATAATCCCTGATTCTTTTGTTCTCACTGCGCTGACCATAATACAATTCGAAGTGGATATTGCCACCCAGATTACTTCTGCCGCTATCTTGGGGGAAAGCCAGTATCTGTACCGGTTCATCATCTATCTGAGTTGCACCGATACAGACATCATCCTGGTACACACCGATCTCGACAGCTTCGGGATCTTCGATCTCGTCTATCATGATCACACTATACATCGGAGTTTCCGTATAATAAAATCCATCCGTCATCGTCCGTTCATTTGGTGGGACAGCATCACCGGTGCCATAGACGAAATCGCACCGCTCGGATACAACTATTTTATACATCTTACCATATTGCATAGTTGCTTTTTCCGCCGGAATTGTAGGACCGCTGGCATGCCAAGCCCAATCTTCGCTATATACATGTTCGAGTTTATCCCAGATATCTTCCAATGCCACATCAATACTGTGCGTATCTTCGATGAAATAGCCGCGCCAGTTTTCTCCTGCATCCAACTGAACCACTGTATTATCTGGTTGCTTGATACCGGAGGTCGGGATCGAAAAATCTGCAGCGGATTCGGCTTTGTAGCCCAAAACAGAATCGAAGTAATTAAATTGAACAAGATTCCATTGTTGGTTTTGCCATAATACTTCATCTTCATTTTGATCAAAAATTTTGAAATAATTAGTTTGATCCATAACAGGTTCAAGCACATATAGTACTTCTTCCCCTGCGTTATATATTCTATCCATTACCGGGAAAGAGCGCCAATTATACCGCTCAGTTTCTCCGGTAGTTTCGTGATAATCATGAATCATTGCCTGCAGTGCGCCAATATCCGGCGGTGTGCCATCAGAATTCCAGGGAAGGTCGGGATCGCCAGCGTCTATAGCCGGTGAGACAAGCGTTGCTTCCCATCTCGGTTTGTATTGTCTGGTCAACTTAGGATCTTCATCTATCA
>Ga0334900_1001690_pt1 | contig 22452 bp, 21 predicted proteins | sample GraSluR3_MG_2_FD_207231 | JGI IMG/M metagenome (GOLD analysis project Ga0334900, IMG submission 207231) | Sludge microbial communities from methane-producing bioreactor in Wageningen University, Netherlands - Granular Sludge_31_08-R3 | ecosystem: Engineered > Bioreactor > Anaerobic >...
ATGTAATGCCCGTGAGAAAAAAACTGGGAATCCGCACAGTCTTTAATGTTCTGGGACCATTAACTTCCCCTGCAAATGCAGATATTCATCTTATGGGTGTTTTTGACCCGGAATATGTGGAGTTAATAGCGCATGTCCTTAAAAATTTAGGGGTTAAAAGAGCCATGGTAATGCATGGTTTTGATGGTGAAGGTAATGTAGCTATGGATGAAATTTCCATCATCGGCAAAACCATGGCTGCAATTTTAGATGATGGTGAAATAAAGGTTTTCCAGTTGGAACCAGAAGATTTTGGACTGGAATTAGTGGATAAAAAGTTTATTATGGCTCCGGATACTCTGGAAGAAAACCTGGAAATTGCTATGAATGTGCTGGAGGGAAAAAGAGAAACTAGCCAACAGAAGGCCAGGATGGATATATGTCTGGCTAATGCAGGGGCTATTTTATTCCTAGCAGGTAAAGCACCGGACCTTAAAAAGGGAGTGGATTTAGCCAGGGAAACCATCATAAATGGGGCTGCCAGACAGAAGCTGGATGAATTCATTGAAGCAAGTAAAAGTTGTTAATAACTGTTCATTGGAAGTTTTGACTTCCTATTCTAAGGGCATTTATGATAACCGTCAGACTAAGGCCCATATCCCCAATACCCACTGCCATCCACAGAGTTATAAACCCTAAAACAGCTAGAATTGCGAAAGAAGTTTTTACCAGTATGGAAAGTGTGACGTTCTCCCTGACAACGCTCATGGTTTTTCTGCTGAGTTTCACCAGGTATTCTATTTTGGCAAGATCATCATTCATTAGGGCCACATCAGCAGTTTCAATAGCCACATCTGAACCAGCTGCACCCATAGCAATGCCTATGTTGGCCTTTGCCAGGGCCGGAGCATCGTTAATACCATCACCCACCATGGCCACATGCCCATGGCTCTCCACCAGTTCATCAATCTTTTCCACTTTGTCTTCTGGCATGAGTCCATGATAATATTCATCCAGACCTAATTGAGAGGCCACTCCACGTGCAGTACCCTGATTATCACCAGTGAGCATGATCGTTTTAATTCCGTTTTTTTTAAGAAATTCAACTGTTTTCCCGGCATCATCCCTGATTTTGTCCATGAGAATAATTAAACCCATAATTTCCTGTTCATTCCCCAATAAGACCGTGGTTTTACCTTCTTCCTCTAATTCTCTTATTCTTTCCCGAGGAAAATCTTCATCATTAAAAAGGTCGGTGTCCTTAAATAAACTTTCATTACCTATATAGAACAGGTTTCCCCTGATTTTGCCCTTTAAACCAGTTCCAGTTATGGACTTGAAGTTATGGACCTCTTCAAGTTCCACCCCACATTCCTTCGCCTTTTTTAGTATGGCTTTTGCCAGGGGGTGTTTGGAATGGGATTCCAAAGAAGCAGATACTCTTAACGTATCATTTAAGGAGTTACCGTTGAGGGTGAATATATCTGTGACTTCCAGGCGGCCTTCAGTTAGGGTTCCAGTTTTATCAAATACTACTGCCTTCACATTCTTCATTTCTTCAACATATTCTCCTCCTTTTATTAGAACTCCATTTCTGGTGGCAGATGTTATTCCTGAGACCATGGAGACCGGAGTGGATATGGCTAGGGCACATGGGCATGATACCACCAGAAGAACCAGGGCCCGGTAGAACCAATCATCAAGGGATACTCCCCATAGGAAAGGAGGAATTATCGCCACTGCGATGGCCAGTAAAATTACTGTGGGAGTGTAATAGGTGGCAAAACGATCTATGAATGATTCTGTTTTTGATTTTTTATCTTTAGACTCACGTACCAGTTCTATGATTCTGGATATGATGGTTTCATCTGATTTCCGGGTTACCTTGACTTCTAGGTATCCTTCAGTGTTGATGGTTCCTGCAAAAACTTCATCACCACTTTTTTTGGTTACTGGTATGCTTTCCCCTGTTATGGGGGATTGATCCACAGCTGATGAGCCTTTAACCACCAGTCCATCTAGAGGGATCTTATCACCTGGCCGGATCACCACTTTTTCATCCAGTTGCACGCTATGTGCATGAACTTCCAATTCCTGTCCCTTGCGAAGTACATAGGCAGTTTCAGGTGCCAGTTTAAGGAGGGCAGCTATGGAATTACGTGCCCTTTCACTGGCATAATCTTCTAAGAACTCAGCCACATAGAACAATAGGATAACAGCCGCTCCTTCTTCACCGTGACCAATCAAAAATGCCCCTATAGCTGCAATGGTTATAAGGAGGTTCATGTTGAAATGGAGTTTTAAAAGTCCTTTAAAAGCTCCTGTGATAACTTCATAACCAGCCACTACCACCACAACCAGGAACGCTATCTCTGCCAGGAGTCCCTGATTAAAGAATTTTTCAAAGATTAAGGCTATAGCAAATATTGCTGCAGATGTGCATATGATTAGCAGAGGTTTCTGTTTCCATAGGGGTGGTTTTTCCTGGAATATGTCTCCTCCACAACAGCTGCATGTGGCTGGTGTATCTGCGTCTTCTGTAGAGTGTTCATGGTTTTCCGTCATTTTTAATTCCTCTTATGTAGGATATCCTCAGGATATCCCTGTAAAAAGATCATAGTCCAGATCATTAAATCATATGAATAAATGTTCAAATGAACATATTTAAAGTTTGGGTTTGAATTTCCATTATAACTTATACCACCCTCATAATCCATTGGAAAAAAAAATTTTAGATAAGAAAAATTTCTGTACATAAATAGATATTTATGGTACCCAAACACACTTTGAATATATTATATGCCGGGATAGTCTAGTCAGGTAAGGCGTAGGATTCGAAATCCTATGAGCGATGCTCACCCTGGGTTCAAATCCCAGTCCCGGCGCTTCCCCTAAAAACTTTTTAAGTCCTTATCCTGTTGTTTTTGAAAAATAAACACCCCCCCCCAATATCATAACAATTATCAACATATTAATATAACAATTGATCTTACAACTATACACTCCATGAAAAACTATCTATATAAATACTAAGTAGAGAATAATGAACCAAAAATAAGAGTTATAATATGAATTTCAAAACATCAGTAGATTCATGCCTTTAAATGGTTTGTTTAAAATATAATTAAATTCTCATCTTCCTCTTTGATGTTACTCTGGTTGATAATATGGCAGGGAAAACATTTATAGATAATGCACATTATGGTAAAAACAACTGGTGGAGATACCTCTTAACCAGCATTACAACCTGGATTGGACCGTTGATTCTGTTAATAATTATTTTGATCCCTTTTTTCATTATTTTTTATCCCATAAAAAGGGGAATGGATCCCTATGAACTGTTAAACAGTATAAGTCCACTGATTTTCCTGGCAATATTCGGCGCATACTATGCCCTGTCCTTTCTCATCTTCTATGTTTGTACCCGTGTAATTCACCATAAAAAGCTTATCAATCTCATTAGTACAGCTTCTCATGTTAATTGGAAAAGAATGTTAAAGGGTGGTGGATTGTGGTTTATGATAATGGGATGTGCTCTTCTAATAGATGTGATGGTTAACCCTGCTTCTGTTAAATGGTCTTTTAATCCTGCATTCTTTGCCCTGTTAATTTTAAGTTTGATTATCTATACAATTCAGGCCTCTTTTGAGGAGATTTTTTTCAGAGGATATCTTATGCAGGGAATAGGACTCTTAACAAAGAATCCCGTCATTCCTCTATTAATCACTTCTGTAATTTTTGCAGTTGGACATTTTTGGAATGGTTCTGACGTCTCTAGTGGCATGGGCATGGTTTTCAACATGTTTATTTTTGGAATGACCATGGGCATCATAACTTTAGGGGAAAAAGGTCTGGAAACTGCTATAGGCGCACACATTGTTAATAATGTCTTTATTACTACAGTAATCAGTAGCCCTGATTTACTGGGTAATTTACCATCATTACTGGCCACCGGAACAGAACAAGCAGTGGGTGTTCCCTACTTTATTCTGCCACTCATCCTTCTGGTCATTGTGTTCTGGAATAAAATGGACAAACTGCAGACTGTATTCCAAACAAATACTGAAATCGATTATGTGAATAATGAAACCCATGAAATTCAATGTGTTAACTGTGAAACTAGCAATCCTAGTGTTGCTGTTTACTGTATGGAATGTGGGGAGAAAATAGAGTTAGAATATGCTCCACTACTTCACAAATCCCTGGCATTTATAATTGACCTGGTTTTGTTAGGAGTGACTTTTGTTATAATTTTATTAGCACTCACTGCTATTGAAGTTATGGCCAATGGAGAAGTTATCAACAGGAATTTAATATCTGCAATCTGGTTGATTCTTGATTTTGTCATATTCTTCAGTTATTTCATTTTATTCGATAAAAACGGACAAACTATTGGTAAAATGATAATGGGAATCAAAATAGTAAACGAGTCTGACCAAAAACCAATAAGTTATGGGCAGAGCATGATCAGGAATCTGTTACTGATTATAGATTTGATCCCCTATATGATACCTGGATTGGTGGGTTTCATTTTCAGCTTTGGATCTGGAAAAAAACAGAGGATTGGAGATATGATAGCAAAAACTTTAGTGATCAAAAAGGAAATATGATATCAGGCGTTCAAATGGTTAATTGAGAAATAAAGGGTACAAAAGCCCATTTTCTACATGTTAAACCTGATTCCCTTAAAAATCTCTGGAAAACCTATGCCAAAAACATATTTCTAAAAAATTATTTAGTCCCCAATAAAATAAAAAGTTCATATGAGTGTTGAAACCTTAAAAATCATAAATAAAGATGTTTTTCGCCAGCCACTAATTGAATACACGATAAAAGCATTTAATCAACTCCCCCCGATTAACCAGCCTAATATATTGGATATTGGTTGCGGTACAGGAGTTCCCACTTTGGAACTTACCATTATGAGCTAGGGCGAGGTTGTTGGTATTGATATAGATCAGGACGCATTGGATATTCTCAACCAGAAAATAGAGGATATGGGACTTGAAAAACAGGTCAAGACCCTTAATTGCTCCTTATTTGATCTATCTTTCCCTGATGAAAGTTTTGATATAATCTGGAGTGAGGGATCCATCTTTGTAATGGGATTCGAGAAGGGTTTGAATGAATGGAAGCATCTGCTTAAGGAGCAGGGATTTTTAGTGGTTCATGACCAATATCAGGACCACCCTAAAAAGTTAGAAACCATTAGAAAATGTGGATATAAATTACTTAACTCTTTTGTAATCAGCCACCAGACTTGGGAGTTAGATTTTTACCAGCCATATGAAAATCATCTCCAAAGGTTAAAAGAGGAATATAAAGGTAATACAGAAGTTCAGCAAACAGTACAAAAAGAAATACATGAAATAAGTGCGTTTAAGGAAGATTCAGAATCTCTCAGTTCTATTTTTTATGTTATGGAAAAGATGTAGTTACTCATTTTAAATGGCCTTTTCAATTTCAATCTTTACCCATATTATCAGTACCCTTACTATTTTTCCATCTTCAAAAACCTGGAATTAACCGCCACGATTATGGTACTGGCGGACATTAATACTGCTCCCATGGCGGGGGTTAAGATGATTCCATAGGCTGATAAAATTCCTGCTGCTAGGGGTATGGCAAATATGTTGTATCCTGCTCCCCAGGCCAGGTTTTCCACCATCTTTCGGTAGGTGGAGCGAGCTAGTTGGATTATGTAGAGGGCATCTAAGGGGTTGCTCCGAACTAAGATTATGTCCGCGGTTTCTATGGCTACATCCGTCCCTGCTCCGATGGCTATTCCTACATCAGCCTGGGCCAGGGCAGGGGCATCATTAATCCCATCACCAGTCATGGCCACCACCAAACCCTCTTCCTGAATTTCTTTTACTTTTTGTGCCTTATCTTGGGGTAAGACTTCGGCGAAATACTGATCCAGACCCACTTCTTGGGACACCCATTCTGCCACTTCCTGTTTATCTCCTGTGATCATGAGGCACTTAATGCCAATTTCCTTAAACCTTGCTACAGTTTCCTTTGACTCAGGACGAATGATATCAGCCAGAGCCAAGTACCCCTTCACTTGCCCATCAAAAATAACAAAAACCGTACTTTTTCCCTGTGAAAATAACTCATCAACCCGTTCATCATCAAAGTTAAAACCTAATTCCTTTAAATATCCTGAACTTACTATTTTCACTAGTTTTCCTTGAACTATTCCTTCTACACCTTTTCCAGGGATTGATTTGAAATTTTCCACAGGTAAATGATCCTTGGACTCTGCAGCCACTCCCCTGGCAATTGGATGTTCTGAATAGGCCTCCAGGGAAGCTGCATATTTTAAAATTTCTCGAGAACCAACCTTATTATCCAGGGAGATGACATCAGTCACTCCAAACTCTCCCTGAGTCAATGTCCCTGTTTTATCAAATATAATGGCGTTTATATTCCGTGCTTTTTCAAAAGAGGTTCTGTTCCGTATTAACAAACCATTGCTGGCTGATAATGCTGTGGAGACTGCCACTACCAGTGGTATGGCCAAGCCTAGTGCGTGGGGACAGGTAGTTACCATCACCGTCACTGCCCTTTCCAGAGAAAAAGCCAGATCCTGCCCAGTTATTACCATCCAAACCACCAGAGTTATGAAACCAGCTGTAAGAGCTATTATGGTTAAGTACATGGCGAAACGATCTGCCAGGTTTTGTGTTTTAGATTTACCGGATTGAGCTTCCTCCACCAGGTTTATTACCTGGGATAAAAAGGATTCCTTTCCAGTTTTAAGGATTTCCACCTGGATAGAGCCATCTCCATTTATAGATCCTCCTATTACTTCATCTTTCACCGTTTTATACACTGGTTCTGATTCACCTGTGAGCATGGCCTCATCAATATTAGTTTCACCCTGGATGATCTGACCATCGGCAGGGATTTTCTCCCCTGGTTTTACCAGTACCTGATCTCCCACTTCTAATTTTTCCAGTGGGACTTCCATGGTCTCCCCCTCGGACATTAGTTTATGGGCGGAAGCAGGTAGGAGTTTTACTAGTTGTTGAAGGGCCTGTGAAGCCCCCATTACTGATCGCATCTCCAGCCAATGCCCTAAAAGCATAATATCAACCAGAGTTACCAGTTCCAGGAAGAAGATTTCACCTTTAAGTCCGAAAACCACTGCACTACTGTAGATATAGGCTGTGGTTATAGCCACAGCTACCAGAGTCATCATCCCTGGCATTCGTGACTTTAACTCGTTGTACATACCTTTGAAGAAAGGATAACCACCATAAAAATAGACTATTGATGATAAGAATAATAAAGCATAGGAATCCCCGTAAAAACCCAGTAATTCTCGAATACCAAGAAGATTTTGGATGTGGGGCGTTAAAAATATGATGGGAATGGTTAAAACTAAACATATCCAGAAACGTCTTTTAAAATCAGCAATCATATGGTGATGGTCATGCCCACCTGGTTTCTTTTTCATTTCATGGTCCATTTCATGGTCCGAACGAGAATGTTCCATTCCATTTTACCCCCAAAATCCCTTTAAAATCAACAATTATTGTTATATGGCTTCTAATTTAAACAATTTTAAGATTTTTTAAATCCCCGATCCACAAAGTTTATATAATAGTTCCAACATTTTAGGTAATATATTACCCAAATATGTAATATATTACCTATTGGAGTTGAAAGAAAATGGACAAAAAAATAATATATACTAACTCAATTATTATTGCCTTTCTGGCATTAATAGCAACTTTAGCAGGATTATTCTGGAAAGAACTTTACCAGCATGACACTATTTCTGGGGCAGCTCAAATGATGGGTCAGGATCTAGTCACACTGGGAATTTGCATCCCAATATTGTTGGGAACCTTATATTTAATCAGAAAAGATTCACTCAGAGGAAAATTGATTTGGATGGGAACCATATTTTACTTTCTGTATTCTTATGCATCAATGGCCTTCCTTACATCCTATAATCAACTATTTCTGGTCTACGTGGCCATATTTTCTCTATCACTGTATACTCTGCTGGGAGAACTATTATCTCTTGACATCAGAAGTATCAAGAAAAGTTTCACTCCTGGAGTTATCCAAAAAATTACTGCAATATTCCTGGTAATTATCGGGTTAATGCTTGCTGGGATGTGGCTTAAAATGATTGTTAGTTCATTATTAACTGGTGTTGCACCTTCCACACTTGAAACGTACACTACCCTGGTGATTCAGGCTTTAGATTTGGGGGTTGTTGTTCCTGCTGCATTAATTACAGGATTACTTCTCTTTAAAGGCAAAGAATGGGGATATGCACTTGCTTCCATACTCTTGATGAAGGTATCTTTACTGGGAAGTGCAATACTTTCCATGATCTATTTCATGGTACAAAATGGTGTGAATATTGAAGTAGGGCAGGCTATGTTCTTTATAATTGTCACCGTACTTGGAATAATAATTACCGTGGCATTTTACAGCAGGATAAAAGACCCCATGAATGGAAATAAATATATCAAACTCAATAAAGGTGATAAAAGAACAATGATTAGGGTAGAATAATGAAAGATTCAGACACCATTAAAGCAGAATTTGATATGCAAAGACTGGATATGGAAAGATATATTCTGGTGGTTTTATTTCTGGTGCAGCAGCGGTGGAGTTATATTATCAGCCGAGACCTCGTTGGTGACCAGATAACCACCAAACAATGGTTGATGATGATTGTCATGGTTAACGCCTTCCAAAATCCTCCATCCATGCAGGAAGTGGCTGATGCCATGAGCACCACCCACCAGAATGTGAAACAACTTGCTACCCGTCTGGAAGACCGAGGATTTTTGAAAATAGAAAGAGATCATAAGAATAAACGTATTCTACGTTTAAAAATAACAGAAGAATGCCTTGAATATTGGGATAAGAGAACTCCGGAAGATGTTAAATCTGTAACCTCTTTATTCAGAGGATTGGAAGATGAGGAAATAAAAAAATTATTCCAAATAATGGGTAAACTGGAAAAAACATCTCATGAGTTATATAAAGAAGCTAAAAGATGAAGAGGGGTATTATGAAAGCATTAGTTGTATATGGGAGTAGGTATGGTACTGCTGCTGAAATAGCTGAGGAAATAGCACGTGTCATAAAAGAAGAAGGAATTGAAGTGGATCTAAGAGATGCTAAAAGTGTTAAAGATAATGATGCATCCCTTTACGACCTGGTAGTGGTAGGTAGTGGGATTAAAATGGGTAAATGGACCAAAGAATCGCTTAAATTCCTTCAAAAAAATAAAAAATCTTTGGCCAGTAAGAAAGTGGCCATTTTTGTCTCTTGCGGTTCAGCAAATGAAGAAAAAAGCCGACCTGAAGGACAGGAAAAGTATCTGGATGAAGTGGCTCAAAAAAACTTGATGAATCCACCAATAGCCACCGGGCTTTTTGGTAGTGTTTATGACCCTGAGGCCAAACATGGATTAATGTACAATTTCACCATGCGTTTTGTGAAAAAAGAACTGGAAGAAAAAGGAATAGATAGCACCAAACGATATGATTATCGAGATTGGGATGAGATAAGATCTTGGGCACGCAGTCTGGCATACCAGCTAAAAAATGAAGAACCTACAACTTAAAACACCATAAAACTGTTTAAAAATGGGGGGAGTTAAGTATGTCTTGCCAATCTTATATTCCCAATATTTTAACATCTGTCCGATTCGTAGCGGCCCCTCTCTTTTTTTACACGTTTTTAAATGATTTGTTTTTAATTTCAGTATCTATACTAGTTTTAGCATTAATTACAGATGTTTTAGATGGTTATATTGCTAGAAAACTGGATGTTACTTCAGATATGGGTGCTTACCTTGATGTAACCTCTGATTTTGTTTTAATAGTAGCCTGTTTTTTGGCATATGTTATCAAGGGCTGGTATGACCCCTTGATTTTATTGCTGATCATAGCCATGTTCTTGCTTTTTGTTGCCACATCTGGCCTTAAAAAACCAGTTTATGATCCAATGGGCAAATATTTGGGAGGGTATCTTATGTTAATGATATTAGTCTCCATTTTATTCCCAGAATTTGTAGTAAGGCAAATTTTATTCATCGTGTTAATATTAATTTGTTTAACATCTGTCCTGACTCGTTTCTTCTTTATTAGAAGATCAAAGGAGTTACAATCATTATAAACTCAATGAATTTTTGTTTAAATTAATAAAAATAGTGTTAAATGGGAAACCCCCCATTTAAATTTCTTGATTTAATTATCATATCCTTTACTATAATTTTTCAACCATTCACTGATTAATTCTATTACTTCTTCACTAACATGACCTTCAACTCCATACTCCTGTGGAGTTGATATACCTTCCCCTTGAATGAATAGATGGTTCAAACTGGGAAAAATATGGAAAGAAACGTTTTTCCTGGATTTAAGCTCCCTTTTCCATACTTCATAGTCTTTAGTGGGTGAAACCTGATAATCACGTCCACCCTGCAAAATCAGCATGGGCATGTGCAGGTTTTTCAAGATTTCTTCTGTAGGATGGTTGCGAAGATCAAGTAAATAACTTGCTGAAATGCCCAGAGGAAGTTCTTTGGAAGGAACATCTTCAGAAAGTTCAGGATCCTTTGCACGGGCAACTTTAACTTTCAAAGATTTTAATGTGGCCTTTTGTTCATCTGTCATTGTCCCAGAGAGACTGTAAAGGTAGGTGAATTGTTCTAAAATAGTATCTTCCAGTGGACGGATACTTCCTGCCATAATAACCAGTCCAGCCAGTTCAGGATCCTGTTGACCGATACGTGGAGCGATAGATGCTCCTAAACTGTGACCCAACACGAAAACATGTTCTAAATTGATTTCAGGCCTAGTTCGCATTAGATTCACTGCTAAAATGGCATCATCAATAACCTCTTCTTTGACTGTCATCTTCGAAATCGAATCTGTTGTGAACTCTGCAGTATGTTTAAACGTTCTTTTATCATATCTTAAAACTGCAATTCCCTTTGAAGCCAGCCCCCATGCTAGGTCACGGAATATTTTGTTAGGACCAATTGTCTCATCATGATCATTAGGACCAGAACCATGCACCAACACCACTCCTGGAAGTGTTCCTGTATCATTTGAAGCAACATGGGGAATGGTAAGAATACCTGGTAATTCCCATTTTCCTTCACCAATGGTCACTTCAACTTCTTGAAAAGCAGAAGTATGCACATAATCTGGTGGATGGTACTCCATCTCTGTGGGCATGAAATTCAATCCACTTATATGTCCCTTGTTGTTGAACACCACCTGAACGTCAATAGTAACCCGTTCAAACTGGCATCTTACACTAACAATCCTGTGCCCTTCCATTTCAACTGTTTGTAACACAGTCATCTGGATTAAATCACCTGCCTGATCTGTTAGACCTTCCCAGGACTCCTTTAACTTGACTTCAGATAAAACAGTTTTCATTTCTTTATCAAACTGACTAACAGCCCGATCATAATTGTTCTGTAACAGTTGGGACACAAATCTCTGTGCCAATGCTTTTAGATTCTCAAAATTTAAAGAACTCATACAATCACTGTTTTTAAATTTAAGTTTTTCTTTATAAATGATTATATTGATATTACTAAAAACTGTGAAATTTTAAAAATACTGTAGAATTAGGTTATTTCTGTCCCACATAAAGCCCATAACCATAATAATGGTTGAATCCTTTAGGAATATGAATAGCTTCCCAGGCAAGGCGGTTGGCTGATTTCCTGTATTCTGTTTCATGAAAGTACAAATTGAAGAATCTACCCCAAATTTTAAAAAAATCCATGCTCTGCAGTTCAAAATCTCCCCTCATTTGTTTCCACTGGCTCATTCGATTTACTGAACTATTTATATTTTTAAAACCAGCTTCCATGAGAAGAGATAACCATACCTCTTCTGTTTCAGCCATTAAACCCATTACGCTCCTACAATATTCATCAATCTCATGAGATGGATTTGAAATCCAGGTCACTTCATTCAAGCCCAAAAAACCTCCATCTTTAAGTACCCGATGATACTCCAGGATAGACTTTGTCTTATCGGTGAATCCCGTTACAGATTCTGATATAACCACGTCAAAGGTATTATTATCAAATTCAAGGTTCTCTGCATTTCCCACAATAAATTCAACTCCAGTTTCAGAGGATTTAAGTTTTTCTCGAGCCATTAGAACCATGTCTTCAGATAAGTCTATTCCCACTACAGTGCAACCAGTCATTTCATGGATTTTAATGGCTGATACCCCATTCCCTGAGCCAACAACCAGAACATAATCCAAATTATCAACTTTACACCATTTCAAGAGTTTTCGGGTGGCTTCCAGGCCACCAATATGTTTGGTTATGCCAATTTTGGCTTGTATTTCAAAATAGTCGTACATGCAGAATCTTTCCCAGTTCTAGGATAGAAATCTTAATGATAGAATTATATAAACGGTCATTATGAGATCTTATATAAAACTATATGTTATTAATAACTAATCAAATTAACATAGAGCCACGAAAAAGGGAAACTTAAAGATGAAAAACAATCCAAATTGGTACTATGAAGAAAAACAACCCGGTGTAGATTATTTAGATCCTGAAATAGCCCAAACATATGATGATGAGCATCAAAAATTCAGAAACTTCCCGGAGGAAGCAAAAAAGATTGTTAAAGTCCTGGGAATTAAACCTGATGATACAGTTATAGATTTTGGTTGTGGAACTGGCGGAATTGCCTTAAACCTGGCAAAATATTGTAATAAAGTGATATGTGTAGATATTTCAAGAGAAATGTTAGATGTTCTTGAAAATAAAGCTAAAAAACAGAATATTAATAATATTGAAACGTATCATGCAGGGTTTTTAACTTACAATCATAAGGGTCAGGATAAAGTGGATAAAATCGTCTCTATGGCCGCACTTCATCATCTGCCTGACTTCTGGAAGTCGGTAGCCCTTTTTAAAATGGCAGAAATTTTAAAACCAGGTGGAAAACTCTATCTTTTTGATGTTACGTTCACTTTTAACATCCAAGATCATCAAAAAGCCCTTGAAGGGATGATAAAAACCATGCGCTCGGCTGCTGGTGATTCCATGGCAGACGAAACTGAGGTGCATATTCGTGATGAATTTAGCACTTATGACTGGATTATGGAAGGTTTATTGGAAAAAACGGGATTTTCAATTGATTTTAAGGAAACTGAATCTGGTAATCTTGTAGAATATGTTTGTTCGAAATTGTGAGACTCATGGTGTTATAAAAGTATCAGATGAAAATTCTTTTTTAAATAATGATTTTCATCTTATTTTAATTTGAATTATTCACATATCTATTCAGTATTTTCTTTAAAAGAGGATGGATTAGATATACCAAATTACTCCAAGCAAAAACATAATAAGACAAAACCAGAGCTATAATGGATAATATAGGTAAAATTACGCTAGAAATATTCAGCGTTTTAATTGTTATTTCACTTATATTTTCATCCAACAACCCTCTTCTAGTGGCGTATTGCCAGTTTAAAATATAGATGAAGCCTGCAAAGAAAAGGTTCAACTGGAAAATTACATTTGCGGTGAAATAAGAACCACCATACTCAGCGATTATTTCCGTAGAAAATGGCATCAAAGCTATAAATAGTAACCATAAAACGTTTATGGTTATTAGAGTAGGGTTGGAACGTTTGATAAATTGAAATTGCTGATGATTAGTCCGCCAGAAACCTGACAATATCCAAAAAGATAGAGCATAACATAATATATTCGGCCATAACGCCCATAACTGCTGTTGAAAAGCTGTTTCACTTAAATGACCAGTAATAGTGGGGACCCCAATACTCAAAACCAATAGTGTCATGGCAATGGCAAATATACCATCCACCAGGGTTTCAATACGACTGGTGGTCATCCATAAATTAAGGGAACTATATCGATCCGACATAACCTGATGTTTCTTTTTTAGCTATAAAAATCATTGGTTTGAGTTTTTAACCCCAACTCCCAATATTAGATTATTACTTAACCTTGTACAATTAGTCTATTACTCTGCATATGCTCTAGGAAAAATATCTTATTAAGATTCCATCATAATTTTACCATAGAAAAAAAGAGATTATTTGGAAGTGTTAATCATGGAAATCGAAATAAAAACCATCCCCACATACCAGGTAGCCTTCATCCCAATGAAAGGTAGTTACCAGCAGATCCCGGAGACTCTGGGTAAGGTAGTGGGATGGTTAATGGCTAAAAATGTGGAAATTCAGATGCCAGTCTATGGGGTGTACTATAATAGTCCTATGGAAGTGTCTGAAGAAGAACTTGAATGGGAAGTTGGAGCAGCATTTATTGGAGAACTAAAATCTGAAAATGACATAAAAATAAAGAAAGTTCCCCAGCATGAAGCTGTTTCGACCGTGTTTAAGGGACCCTATGGTGATGCTGCATCCATTTATATGGATCTTATCCAGTACGCTGCAAAAGAAGGTTACCACATAGTAGGCCCCGTCCTGGAAAGCTATCTTAACAGTCCCGATGAAGTTCCGGAGAGTGAACTTCTAACTGAAGTGCAATTCCCTGTGGCTAAAGAATAATTAAAGATTTTCTTAATTTAGAGGGTTTTTAAATATTCCCCTAATTTTTGAGAGGCATGTGATGTAATTGGCTTGGAATGACCACAAAAAATCACCTCAATATCCAGTCTGGCCAATTTTTCCATGCTTTCTTTATATTTTTCTGGTTCAGGTAACAATCGGGCCCCAGGACCTTCAAGTTTACCATTTACATATTTGAGGTTGTCACCAACAAATAGAGTCTTGTTTTGAGGGTTGTATAAGCATATACTTCCTTTTGTATGACCCGGGGTGTGTATAACCTGGTATTCTCCAATTTTATCCCCATCTTCCATGATGATGTCGGGTTCTACTGGTTGGTAATGAGATACTATTTTAAACACTTTAACCATAAACTTAAAAAAAGCGGGCCCTATTTGACTTTTCCTCCCAGATACGTAGTCCACATCATCTTTATGGACAGCTACTTTGGCTTCTGTTAGTTTTTTTAGTTTATCCAGACTTCCAATATGATCAAAATGATGGTGAGTTATAATAATCAGCTTTATGTCAGTGGGATCTCGTTTTAATTCGTTTTTAACATAATTAATGATTTTTCCAGTATTTCCCGCCAGTCCTGTGTCAATTAGGGTTAACTCATCTCCTACCACTAGGTAACTACGGGCTGCTGTAGTGTCAATTTCATGTATTCCTGAAATTACTTCCATTTTTATCCCATCAAACTGTTTTTATTTTTAATAAGGCACAACTTCAAAGAAGGATTTATATTTCCATCCAGTAACTTGTAAAGATCTTTTAAATCTTTCTGGTTAAGTTTTCCAGTTATTCTTACCTTTAAATTACAGTACATGGATTTTAAAGGAGAATAATCCTGGCTCTCCATGATTTTTTCATCAAATCCATTCATGAAAAAATCCTTTTTCCAATTATTTACCCTTAATATCTCTCCATTTTTCTAATTTTTCAATAAATTTACGATTTTCCTCATTTAAAAAATTTAATTGCTCTTGAAAGTCCTTTAACATTTCAATTTCGCTTTCAAATTCTTCTCTATCTGAGTATCTTTGAATTATTCGGGGTAGTGTTTGGAGAAAGGGCAAAAGCGACTGATTGTAACGTTTTTTCTGGAGTTCTGTGTAGAGTGTAACCAGATCTTTATCCATGTAAACATATACTTTCCGTGATTTTGGTTTTTTAAACCGTTTCACCAGGTTATTTTCTTCCATGGTTTTGAGAGTGGTGCTTAATGCAGAAAGGCTGTAACTAGTCATTTCTGATAGTTCACCTAAGGATATTTCATCTGGCTCACTTTGCAGTACTGACATTAACTTAGAAGGAAAATCATCGATTCCCAAAGCTCTAAAGCTGTTATATACCGCTTTTTTGAATTCTTCTTTAGGAGAATCGTCATTTTTCACCATAATTACCATTTCCAGTGCTTTATCTATTATTTTAGGTTTTTAACTATCTAAAGTAAGTAAATACGTTTTTGTTTCTTGGCAGCGGGTTTGGGTTTTCTCTGACCTTGTAACCCAAAGATACCCCAAAATGAACCTCGTAACCCTCAGGAATATTAAATTTTTTCATGTTTTCTTCATTAAGGAAATACAATTTAGCAAGTCCTATCCAGCAGGAACCAATATTCATACTCTCTGCTGCCAGGAGCATATTCTGCACTGCTGCTGAGCAATCAGGTAAGGGTGTGAGGGCGTCTTTTCTTGCGGAAACCATTATGATCGTGGGCGCCCGGTGAAAAATGTGGAGATTTTCTGTTTTTCCCATCTGAGCTATCCACTCTATATCCATTCCCCTCATCACTTCATTGGCACCCTCGTTGATTTGGTTTATCAGACCCTTATCCTGAATTATGGTAAAGTGCCATGGCTGGTTATTGTGCCCAGTAGGAGCATATATAGCTGATTCAAGTATATCGTCCAGTTCTTCATCCTTTATTTGATCATCCTGGTACCTACGAACACTTCTTCTGTTTTTAATGGTTTCAAGAACTTGATTCATTTTTCCAACACCACCAACTTTTATAAATTTTTTAACTTTCAGTATTTTCTGAAAGTTAAAAATAATTTATTGGGAGTATTAATATATAAAGGTTATGACCATCAACCCTTCTCACAAAAATAAAAACAATGCAAAAAATTTTAATTATCAACAACTAATTAACAGTTAGAGTATCTATTGATAATCGGGGTGTAACCATGGAAGTAATTGAAAAAAGAATCAAAGAAGCTAAAGTCGCTTATATTCCATATATGGGAAGTTATGATAAAATTCCCGAACTTATGCAAGAAGTGGGAGAATGGGTCGCGAGTAAAGGCCTTCAAATGACTGGAAGGGTTTACGGAACCTACTTCAACAGTCCAGAAGATACAGCTGAGGAAAATCTGCAATACGAAATCGGTTTTTCATTCTCTGGAGACACAGAACCTGAAGGTAAAATAGGAATTAAAGAGATACCAGAACATACAGTCCTTGCAGCAATCCACAAAGGACCCTACACCGAAGTGGGTCCTGTTATCCATGGTGTGGTGGATTACGCTGTTAAAAATGGCTACGATATTGTGGGCCCAGTAACTGAAGTATATCTCAATAGCCCCATGGAAGTTCCTGAAAGCGAACTTTTAACAGATGTGCAGTTTCCAGTTATTAAAATATAAAAATAATAACCTTCTTTTTTTGCTGATTTTGTGTTTATTTCTTAAAAAAATAAAGATAAGATATAACCGATCAAGATATCACCACACAAACAGGCCTAAAGTTGTAAAGATATGGTTATAGTTGGGTGTAATTTGGGCATAGCTATTTATTATTTGGATTAAATAGAATAGAATAGTTCTTATCTAATTCCAAAAGGAATTACAAAATAAAATAAAAAATCCTGAGGACTCTTAATTGAATTTTGATGAGTTAGTGAGCCTACAGGAAAATACAAATATTTAAGAATAATGTTAAGGACTATATTAAGACTATAAATTAATTAAGACTATAAATAACCTATATTAATAATATTAAAAATAATATTAAAAACACCTGGCTCGTGTAACCTCGAATAGAACCAGGAGGAAAAATGCGTAATCTTGAAAAATTAAGTTCTTTTAAAGAATACATCCCTAGAATGGGAGAACCAAATGCTAAAAGCATTGCCCTGTTAATTGATGGGCCTAACATGTTACGTAAGGAATTCGGCTTTGATTTAGATGTAATACAAGAAATATTAAGAGAGTACGGGAAAATAAAAGTCGGAAAAGTTTTTCTAAATCAGTATGCCTCAGATAAACTTATTGAAGCCATAGTAAATCAGGGATTGTCCCCTATCATTGTAGCAGGAGATATTGATGTTCAAATGGCAGTTGAAGCTTTTGAAGCTATTAGAAACCCCAATATTGACGTTGTTGCATTGATGACTCGTAACACTGACTTTTTACCTCTAATTAACATAGCTAAAGAAAATGGCAAAGAAACCGTAGTTATTGGTGCTGAACCCGGTTTCAGCATAGCCTTAAAAAATTCAGCAGACAATACCATAGTTCTGAAAAAACAACATCCTCATCCTCACGGAGCAATGTAAAAAGCCAAAATTATTTTTTTAATTTTCATAGGAATAACCATACTTCTTTAAATTTTCTTAGATTGACAAAGTCAGCAGGTTAATCCATGAAATTAAATTTCATTATTTTTTTTATTCATATGGCTTAATAGAGTGAATTAAATACTACTTTAACTATAAATAACCACTACTTTTTCTTATTACTAAATGAGTTTTCAGTGTTTAATTCTATGAAAAATCCATTGTAGGTATTAAAACTATTAAATCTTTATGAGGTAGTTAATGATATGCTATGATATTTTGAATAAAAAGAAATCATGAACAATGGAAATAAACCAGGTTTTAGTAAATCCAGTATGAATTTATTTGTTTTAGGAATAATAAAAACATTTCTCCCCTTTAAAGCACAATAACTAATTCTTTTTTGAAAAAATGGACTTATTACTCTTTTCAGGAAAATTTATATGCGCGTAGGTTCTATCTTTACGAGGTTAATAATAATCAAATTTAAACCAAGTTATGAGTATTTACAACACTTAAATACCAGAAAGTAAAGATTTAAGTGAACTGGTTAAAAGTGTTTACAAAGTTGATTGTTATCATAGGTTAGGGGTAATCAGGAATCCCTTGAGATTCTGATCTGGTCACTTATGATGATATGAAACCTAAATTAAAGATTTTAGGGTATGTTCAGGAATTTTACATTAACATGAGTACCTATATTGATGTTGATATTGTTATTGTTGGTTTGAGAGGTGTTTCAATTGTATGTGGTAGTAATGGGTGGTGGAAGAGTTGGCCTGAGCCTGGCCTCCTTTCTAATTGCTGATGGTCATGATGTTACTCTAATTGAAAATGATGAAACTTTGTGTTCCAATGCTGCAGCTGAACTGGATGCCCTGGTGATCTGTGGTAATGGTACCAACACCAAAACCTTAGAAGAGGCTAATGTGTCCAGTGCAAATGTTTTCGTGGCTGCTACCGGAAATGATGAAGCCAACTTACTTGCCTGCATTCTGGTGAAGGAATACAATATTCCTAAAATCATTGCCAGGGTAAGTGAACCCAACCATGCCGAAGCATTCCGCAAAGTGGGTATTGACTCGGTTATAAGTCCTGAAATCACTGCAGCCAGTTATCTGGAAAAACTGATTATCCGTCCGAAAATCGCTGACTTGGTGGTGATGGGTAAGGGGGACGCTGAATTACTTGATTTTAATCTGGAAAATGAGAAAGTTGTGGGCAAAAAAATTGGTGATATTAGCCCCACTGAAGACTTCATAATCGTAGCCGTCTATGAAAATGGGGACATAACCATCCCCAAACCAGACATAGTTTTAAAAAAAGGTATGAAAGTCTCTATCCTGGTGAAAACCAATGCTGCACGAGAGGTTATGAAAAAATTCACCACATTATAATAAATAACACTCAATAGTTCTATCTAATGCCTATAATGAAATAAATAAAGATCAAAAATAAATCATACTCAATTTAATCCATATATCTCTTTTTATACTTATCGTACTGCTTTTTTAATAACTCTCGACTGTTTTTTGTACCATGACCTGGCAAGAAACTATGGCAACCTGTTTTCAGGAGTTTTCTCCAGCTTTTAATCATGGTGGGTACATCATCAGCGAAAGGTGGAAAAACTGACCAGTTGAAAACACCAAACATAGCATCACCCACCAGGGCTACCTCTCCATCCACAATAAGACTCATTGAACCATCTGTATGGCCCGGTGTATGCATCAAGTAACAGTTAGGGCTTAGAATATATTCATCATCCACCAGAAAATCAGCTTGTACTTTTTCATACTCACTGAATTTACTTATTCTCCCTGCTAAAGCCACCAGAATATGAGTGATAAAATTAGTACCACTTGGAACCTGTGAGGCTCCCTCCCTCAGATATTCCAACTCCTTCTTTTGAATGATTATTTTCGTATCATATCTTTTCTTTACAGTAGCTGCATTTCCAACATGATCATAATGCACATGAGTTAACACCAGATAAGATAACCTTTTTTCGCCCAAAAAATCATCCAATTTTTCTATTAATTCTTTTCTGGAGTTTTCCATCCCTGTATCTACCAATATTGAAATATTATTATCCATAACCAGATAGGAGTTGCTTCTGCCCTTGATAATCTGGTGAACCATGCATCCGTTGGTGGTTATCCATTTCATTAAAATCACCAATAATCTCACTAGATTATGAACTAACCTAATGATACTTAATTATAAGCTCACCTTAAAGAGGAAACTAATTTTGTCAAAAACCTACCTAAATCAGTTTCTGACAGATGAGGGAAGATGATATCCAGGCATATTTCTTTTCATAGTCATTGAGGCTGATGAATGAAACTGTTGATAGTGTATACGATAAGAGACCCAGAAGATACTGAGATATGTCATCATCCATGAGAGTTATCATGTTACCGTACTCCCTTAATCTCTGAATACAATTAAATGCCTTTAAAACATCATCATTATCGAAATCAACCCCCACTTGCTGGTATTCTGAGGGTATTTGTGGTATATCACTTAGTTTTTCTGCATTGAGGAATCTTGTTTCCAGTTCTATTACTTGTTTTAATTTTTCTTCAGAACCAATATCCACACATTCCAGTTTAAGAGCAGTTTCCATTTTTGCCACATCCCTTAATATATGACCATATCTGGTGAATGCGAAGTCTATGAGCCACATGTTTAGATTTTCATCCATGAGCACGTTTCTCATGTTAAGGTCACCGTGGGTGGATGATTCATAGGCACTGGTAGCCTGGGATCTGCGTTCTGGCATAACATTTTCCACAAAATAGAGAGGATTGATTGAGGTTCCCAAGTTATAGGGAAGTTCAATGTATTTTTCGTTGGCTGATACTCCAAATTTTTCTACTGCATAACGTTTAATCTGGTCATATTGGAAAAAGAAGTTATATTCCTCGTAAAGGAAAAGTTCTTTCAACTTAGGCTGCCCATACCAACTGCGGAGAACGTTCCGGAAAAGGTTATCCAAAGCTTGGAGAACATCTTTAGTGTTATGAGCACTATAATAATCCTCTAAACTGATTATGTTACCTTCCCCCCCATTTATACCCACAAAATTGTATAATATACCCCCAAATTCTCCTAATTTCCGGTGGTTCATGATTTGGGTGGCGTTGTTCTGTATGTAACGTTTCACATGATCTTCGTAGCCATGAAACTCATCCCCTATCTCTGACCAGGACCCCACCTTTAAAATGAAGGGCATCTCCTTCCTACCCGAACGATCCCATGAATCTGCATTAAACACCAGAGAACCACTATATCCACCAGTTATGGGCGTTAATAAGATCTCTTTAGAAGTTGGGAACATCTTTCTGGTAATATCCTCAAACGTATCATTCCAACCTTCACTCTCCCCTAGAAGAGTTATTTTCTGTTTTTTCTCAAAAAGAATATCTGATATATATGAAACACCAATCAAAGCCTGTTTTATAATGGTATTATCCAGTAGGTGGCGCATATCCAGGAAATCACCACTCCTAACAATAGTCCTGATCTGATCATCGAGGTCCTGAGTCTTCTTTAGGGACTGGTGTTTGAAGACAACTGCATGGTTATGGAGTAACATTTTCTGATTTCCAATATTGGCAGGGTGCATGTAGAATAGAGAACCCAACACATCTTCATCAAAACTGGAGAGATCACTTTCCAGATCAACCCCTACACCGAAACTAAGCATGGTCTCACCCTGAAAAGTAGGATGATCACTGATGTTCATCCAGGAGGCTATGTTATCAGGGTGCATGATCATTTCACAGTTTTCAGGGGCGAATTTTTTAATGGGAGATATTTTAACCCCTGAGCTGTAAAACTCCCCTATATCTGCCTGCATGGCCACACTGATAACACCTTTAAATGATGGTTTCATCTTCCGGGCAATGTGAAAAAGGGAGGAGTAAAGTTCATCCACAGTGAAACCTTCATCTTTTTTGCTTTTTACCATGATAACATCATGAAAATCTCCATCCAAAGCCACATTGAAACCTGTGTGGATGGTGACCTTTCCTGTGTCAGTTTTTGGGATTAAAAAATCAGGAGTATCATGTCCATCAGTAGGAAGCCAGACCATAGTCCCACCTATGGTGATCATTTCCCCCATGATCTCCATGAAGTCCTGAGTTTTCTCACCCAGACCTCCCAATCCAATGGAGTATTCAGTGTCATAGAAATTCCTGGAATAAATATCTTCTTCACCTATCTGGGCATTCAAAACTTTAGAAATATCACCGACAACCTGTAATTTAGCATCATCTTGGGAAACTTCCAGAATGGTTAAAGAAAGATTTTCATCCTCATATTCTGGG
>Ga0334900_1001693_pt1 | contig 22444 bp, 22 predicted proteins | sample GraSluR3_MG_2_FD_207231 | JGI IMG/M metagenome (GOLD analysis project Ga0334900, IMG submission 207231) | Sludge microbial communities from methane-producing bioreactor in Wageningen University, Netherlands - Granular Sludge_31_08-R3 | ecosystem: Engineered > Bioreactor > Anaerobic >...
GGTCGTCACCGCAGGGGGCATTGCCCCCGACGGTCGGTGGAAGCCCTCAAGGGGTAGGTTCTTCCTCCCGGTCAAGGTACTCTCCAGCCTGTTCAGGGGCAAGTTCCTTTCCGGTTGCAGGGACCTGCATGACAAGGGTGAGCTTTCTCTCAAGGGAGAAAACGGCAATGCAGTCTCCAGAAACGCATTCTCATCCCTGGTCGATGCCTGCTACAAGAAGGACTGGGTCGTATACTCCAAGGAACCGTTCCACGGGGCCGAGGGGGTGTTCGAGTATCTGGGACGGTACACCCACCGTCTGGTGATCAGCAACAACAGGATCCTCTCGGTTGAGAAGGGGATGACCAGTTTCCTGTGGAAGGATTACAAGGATGAATCCAAGCTGAAGGAGACGACGGTCTCCAATGAGGAATTCATCAGGAGATTCCTGCTGCATGTGCTTCCCCATGGCTTCACCAGGATACGCCACTATGGCTTGTATTCTTCACGCAACAAAAGCTTGAGGCTTGAGCTGTACCGGAAGGCCCTTTCTGCAAGGCTCCGCAGGAAGCAGAAAAGGAAAGACAAAAAGCTTGAGACACCCTTTGAGATTGTTGTCAGGATTCTCGGCCGTGACCCAAGGTTCTGTCCCCGGTGCGGGAGCCTGCTAAACCAGCAGTCTTTGGCCCGGGCTTCGCCGGCCTGATTGTCCCGTACATTACAGTTCCCTTGTCTCTCACCCCCACCCCTGGGGGTAAGGGGGAGTTTGTCCCAAATCCTTCCATCACACGTCGATTCATGCCGATTCGGGCCACCTTGGCCCTTCTTCCCAACAAAAATCTTGCAGGGGTGGATGATAGTTTCCCCATAGCATGACACATACGGTTTCGTATACTGAAATTATCTGCAACCAGCCACGTAAAGAACCGATCCAAGTGTTCGGATGCTTCATGCCCGTTAACCATTGAGGTGTCTGGTTACGATAATTTGCTATTCATTATCGGTACCAGGAAGAATTGTCACATTATCCAAAAAAACCGCCGAATTAGGGCACTGAGAGCGTGATTTGACGATTCAAGGTACCAGGTAGAACTTCCACAAAATCCACACACTTGGGAATCAGGATCTTGCTAGACTTGGTCAGAAGGTGTCTATCAACCCTTATTCAGATCACGATCACGTGATGAGAAAGGAACCGGTATGGGTACCGGTTCGCAGGAAGAAAATCCACAAAATCCACATCGGCAGAAATCAGGATCTTACTGGACCCACTCAAAAAGTGTCCTCTAAACCGGACTCAGATCAGTCCTCCTGTGTGTTGATTATGATAAATAAACATTACAGGGACGACCCTTCCTTTTGCAACCGCCTTCAGCTCAGGCTGCTTTACTTTCTAGGATCGAGATGTCATTATTATCCCAATCACACCAAAAAAGTGATTGAACCAATTTAAATATGAGGAGGATGGGAAAATTGTGCTTTCATCACAAAAAGGCTTTGATCTCTATTTAAAACTTATGAACGATGATTATTTAGTTTCTAGCTTAACTGAAACTGTATATGATACAGAAGTTAAGAAACCAGAAGTTTGATTTATGGTTCTCTATCCATACTACTGTAATGAAGGAAACTTTCTTGAACGATACAACTTTCTCCATACTCATAGCTGGAGACATGGTTCCAACCCAATCCAATCAAGAACTCTTTGTAAAGGGTGATATGTCTTCCTTGTTAGGCGATTCTCTGTATGAAGCCTTTCAGAAGGCTGATATTTCATCATTGAACCTAGAGTGTCCACTTACTACGAGTGACACTCCGATTGAAAAGAATGGACCAAACCTACGTGCACTTCCAGAAACTATAAATGGTATAAAGGCACTGAATCCTACAGTGGTTGGGTTATCAAACAATCATATTCTGGACTATGGAGAGAAAGGATTGTCGGATACACTCTCTCTGTTATCTGAGAATGGTATACCTTTTGTTGGTGTGGGTAATAATCTAAGCGAGGCAGTTCAATCAATCCATGTTGTAGAGAAAAAAGGTTGGAGAATCGGTTTTTATGCTTGTGCTGAACATGAATTTTCCATAGCTACAGAAGAGAGCCCGGGTGCCAATCCGTTTGATGCACTTGTAACTGGAGATGTAGTCAAATCTTTGAAAGATGAATATCAACTCGATATATTGATTGTGCTCTACCATGGAGGGAAGGAATATTATCAGTATCCATCTCCTGGATTACAGAAGGTGAGTCGATATTTAGTAGAGAAGGGTGCAAATCTTGTCGTGTGCCAACATAGCCATTGTATTGGTGCTTATGAGCACTATCAAGATGGAGATATTGTATACGGGCAAGGGAATTTCATATTTGATATGAAACATCCTCTTTCTAAGCAAAGCCTTTTACTTGCATATGAACTTCAGAAAGGAAAGCAGCCAGTACTTTCATTCATTCCTATCAAGTGTAAGGATGATAAGAGTGGTACAGTATGTACTGCAGAGGGTGAAGAAAAGAAAGTCATACTAGATGGTTTAAAAAAGAGATCTGAAGAGGTTTTACTACAAGGGGTTATTGATAGAAAATATGCAGAGTTCTCAAAGACCATGGTATATTCCTATCTATCAATTTTGTCCCCTTTTGGAAAGTGGTTTTCAAGATTTGATCGGTATATCTTTAAAGGACGGTTGATCAAGTGGTTATATCCGAAAAGAAAGCTACTGGTTCTCCAGAATATAGTTGAGTGCGAAGCGCATAGTGAGTTGCTGTGTAAAGGTATAGCAATAGCTTCCATGAATGACGATTCAAGAAGTCCCAAGAAATCATGAGTGGAAAGAAAACCGTATTAGCGAACTCCTTTTATTATACATTTAGTTCGTTCTTGGTAAAAGCTTTTGGTTTTTTCCTTCTTCCTGTCTATACTGCATATCTTTCACCTGGTGACTATGGTATTACTAACCTCGTTCATTCATTTTTAAGTGTTGCTACTTTTATTGTCTCCTTCTCTCTCTATGCAGCCATTCCCCGGTTCTACGTGGAATATAAAGAAGACCAAGAGAAAGTAAAATCTCTATTTGGATCAATAATAATTTTTACTTTCATCATGGGGATGATATTTTTAGGTGTAAGTATCTTGTTCTCCAAGGTGATGGTAAGGTTCCTATTTACGGGCATTCCATTCTATCCCTACGTGCTGATTGCACTGATTACGCTATTATTTCAAAGTCTCCATACAATTCATGAAAATATTCTGAAAGCTATACAGAAAGGAAAATTTCTTGCTTCACTGAGTGTAATCGTCTTTCTCCTGCAAACAGGAATTACGATTGTATTTGTAGTAGTTCTAAAGTTAGGTCCTGTAGGCGTACTCCTATCTCAAGCTATCATCAGTTTTATCTACAGTATTTTTATGGTATTTGATTTGAGAAAACGAAATTTGCTTTCGTTCTCTTTTAATTGGAAGCTTTTAAAACGTGCACTTTCTTATTCTATTCCAATTATTCCCCATAATTTATCTACTAGCATAGCTTCATTTGTTTCAAAGATTTTTATCAATAATTCTGCTTCCCTTGCTTCAGTTGGTTTGTATGGTATAGCAATGCAATTTGGGAGTCTGATTGATCTATTCCAGATTTCTGTCAATAAAGCATTTACTCCTTGGTTTTTTAACGTGTTACATGAAGGAAAAGGGAAGTCTGATATTGATCAGATGGAATTTGCAAAAATTCTCTTATCATTGTATTCAGTTATTTATCTGGGGATTGGCCTTTTCTCACAGGAAGTTATCCTTCTAATGACACATAGCCGTTATGCTCTAGCATGGAAAGTTGTTCCTATCCTTGTAGTTGCTTTCTCTGTTAAGTCGATTTATTACTTTTATGTCAATATTCTTTTTTACCACCAAGAAGCTGCAAGAAAAATATTCTATGCGTCTGTATCTGGAAGCTTTCTTGATATTTCACTTGCTGCAATATTAATTCCACGATTTGGAATGTATGGAGCCGCTCTGTCTTTTCTTATTGCAAAGATTTGTATTGTTATTATAGTAGTGATACTTTCCAGGAAATATAATCAGGGCATGTTTGATGTATTTGGAATGATACGTACTATTCTGCCTAGTATCCTATTAATTGGTTTAGGGCTGATATTCAGTTACACCAAATATGAAGCTGTGTTTCATTGGGGGAATTTTTTGTATAAGTGTGTGATTGTAGGTGTTTATTTACTAATGTTGATATATCGTAATAGAATTCTAATTTCTTCTCTATTGAAGAAACATAAATTACAGAGAATTTTATAGGAAATAACTTGGATAGTATGGAATTACAGCAGGTTTGCAAAAAGAAAGAAATTGTATTTAGTTGTTTTAATTTATATACTTTATACATTAGCTTTGTATATTCAGAATATTTACATGAATATTTTGGATTCCATAGTACAATAATTTGGAGAGGAACTATTCTCAAGTTACCTCCGAATTTACATGCTAGTTGGAATGTGACTATAGCGAGTATACCAATATTTAGTAAGATGAATGGGTATGTCCCTAGTAAAGTTGCAACATTTATTAATATTCATACCAATAAAGGAAATGTGAAGAAAATTTTATATGCACATTTTGAAGTAGTTAAAAATGCGGGTCTTTTGGTTGTGTTTAAAGATAATAATTATCTTGATATTGAAGTAATAAGATTTTTCAAAAAGTATTCAGAAGCTAAAATTGTATTAGTAGAAGAAGGCAATGGGCTTTATGCCTCATCGTGCGGGCAAATACCAGTTCGTACGAAATTAATAAAATTAGTCCTTGGATTGCCAAAAGAAACTTCATATGCTCAAGGGCAGAGTAATCTGTGGGATTATGTAATTTGTAAATATCCAGACCTATTTAGTAAAACAAAGAAGAGAGAAGCAATTTTGCAACAATCAAACGTATTTTGTAAGAAATACATGGTAAGCTTTTTAAAATTATTCTCAAATAATCAAACAATAAATCATGACTGTGATTGTATATATTTTAGCCAACCTTTGAGTGAAGATGGTTTAGTTTCTAAGGAACAAGAAATGCAAGGGATGAGTACTATATTTGATAACATCCCCTTGGAGTTGCACGTTGGCATAAAATTGCATCAAAGAGAAAAAAGAAATAAGTTTGACGAGTTAGTAAAGAAATTTCCTAATATAGAGATACTTGATCCAATATTTCAAGATTTGCCCGGAGAAATAATGTACAATTACTCAAAGCCAATACTGCTTACTCCTTTTTCTTCTGTTGCCACTAACATAATGTTCCAAGACCTTGATGCAGTAGTAATACTTCTGTATAAATATTTTCCTCTTCCTGAGAAAACCCTATCTGAGATTGAAAAGGTGTTTCGTGGTAAAACTGTGTTAACGGGTCTTGAAGAATGTGGTTTTAGAAAGAGACAATTAGACACCGAAAAAGAAGATATTGTAACAACCCCAGTTTTTAATGAAATAATACAAATTGTTAACTCATGAATATTGCTAGATTTATTTTATGTTAATCGGCAGGAATTAGTAATTGCAGTAAGTGACAAATAATACTCTCATTAAAGTAAAGAAGGCATAGAATGTATAAAAAACCAGTAATAATCGCTGAAATCGGATGCAATCATAAGGGTGATATGCACATTGCCAAAGAGATGATTGCTACGGCAGCTCTTTTTTGTAAAGCTGATATTGTAAAGTTTCAAAAGCGAAATAATAGAGAGTTATTGACAGAGGAACAGTATAATGCTCCTCATCCGGACCCTGCAAATTCTTATGGAATAACTTATGGAGAGCATAGAGAGTTTTTAGAGTTTTCGATAGAAGAACATAAGCAATTGATAGAGTGGTGTAAAGAATATAATATTGGCTATAGTACATCAGTATGGGATCTAACCTCAGCAAAATCGATAACTGCACTCAATCCGAAGATGATAAAAATTCCCTCTGCCTGTAATACCCACTGGGAAATGTTGGAGTGGTTATGTGATAATTATCTAGGAGAGATTCATGTTTCACTTGGTATGACGACAAAAGAAGAAGAAGGAAGAATTGTTGATCTTTTTATCTCTAAATCACGTTCCCAGGATTTGGTCATCTATAGTTGTACCTCTGGTTATCCTGTTCCCTTCTCAGATATTTGCCTTTTAGAAATATCAAGGCTTAAGCAGCTTTATGAAAATAAAGTGAAAGCTATAGGTTTTTCTGGTCACCATCTTGGTATTGCTGTTGATATTGCTGCTTATACGTTGGGGGCTAGTATAATCGAACGACATTACACTCTTGATAGGACTTGGAAAGGAACTGATCATGCTGCATCTTTAGAACCTGATGGCGTCCGGAGACTTGTGCGGGATTTAAATGCGGTTCATAAAGCTCTACAATCAAAGAGAGAAGAAATCTTACCAATAGAGCAAATTCAGCGTGACAAACTTAAATATAGAAAACATTGATTGGGAGTGTCGCTATGAATGTTGCCTTTATTCCTGTTAGAGGGGGCAGTAAATCAATCCCTCTAAAAAATATTAAATTGATTAATGCACGTCCTTTAATTTATTGGGTTCTTGATGCTGCAAATGAATGTAATGATATTGATGCAATATATGTATCAACAGATTCTCCTCAGATCAAAGAAGTTGTGAAAGCGTATGGATCAAGTAAGATTGTTGTTATTGATCGATCTCCCGAGACTGCAAATGATACAGCAACGACAGAAAGTGCTATGTTAGAGTTTGCAGAAAAATATGATTTTGAGAATATTTGTCTGATTCAAGCAACTTCTCCTTTACTTCAATCTACTGATTTAACACAAGGGTTTTCAGCGTTTCGAGAGCCTGGGATTGATAGTGTGTTATCAGTTGTACGGCAGAAAAGATTCATTTGGGAAAAGCGAGAAGAGAGGTTTTACCCAGTAAATTATGATTCTTTTTCACGTCCTAGACGCCAAGATTTTGATGGTTTTCTAGTTGAAAACGGAGCTTTCTATATAACAAAGAAAACATCATTGTTGCACAGTAAGAATAGGATTTCTGGGAAAATCCAAGTTGTAGAAATGCCTGAAGAAACATATCTCGAGATTGATGAACCTAGCGATTGGGAAATAATTGAAGCCATTCTGAAGAAAAATAAACAGCCTAAACTAGAGACTAAACAAATCAAAATGTTTGTGACAGACAGTGATGGTTGTTTAACTGATGGAGGAATGTATTATTCTAATAACGGAGAAGAGTTGAAAAAATTTAATACCAAAGATGGTATGGGTATTTCGCTTGTCCAGAAACAAGGAATTATTGTTGGAATAATCACTGGAGAAAATTCTGTTATTGTTGAGAATAGGGCAAAAAAGCTTAATATCAAAGAATGTTATATAGGTATAAAAGACAAATTTCCTATACTGAAAGAGTTGTGTGAACGCTATAATATTTCACTTTCAGAGGTAGCCTATCTAGGTGATGATATAAATGACCTTGAATGCATTCAGAATGTTGGGTTTGGCTGTTGCGTGCCTAATGCCCCAGAGGAAATAAAGCAAGCTGCAAAATTTATTACGAAACTGAAGGGCGGTGAAGGGGCTGTTCGAGAGGTGTGTGAATATATTTTATCTCATTACAACTTTCCCAACCGGTTAGACTATACAATCTGAATTTCTTGATTTTTGTACATAGAAGCCCAGTGGTCATCCAGCCGCTGGCAACCCATGCTTGAGTCGTCTTTTGCGTAGCTCCCTTTCAACCAACCTGGGGATGTCGTCCCTCAGGTCCTTTGCCTTCATCACCCCGAATATTATCGGTACCAGGAAGAATTGTCACATTTCCCACAAAAAGCGTGTTTTTAGGGCACTGAGAGCGTGATAAGAAAAGACCCGGTACGGGTACCGGTTCACAGGAAGAAAATCCACAAAATCCACAGGAATCAGGATGTCTCCAGAATCATTGCAAGCTTTATATCCTCAAATAGAATGGGCGTGTAGTTGATTCTTTCCACGCTTACGCAAAAACTCTGGGAAGAGTAGTCCTTGTATGCCGGATTCCCATGCACATGCCCAAAAATATTTGCATAGGGCATTGTATTGCATATGTAGACCGGTTCATGTGAGAGAATGTAAAAACCCTCATAGAGTATCGGCCACCTTGAAACCTCAGAGAACCCCAGGGTACGCCACTGCAAAGGAGTCCTCTGCTGGTCATGGTTCCCCATTACCAGCACCTTCTCCCCTTGCAACAAGGAAAGGATTTCCTTTGTGGTCTCTTCATCCCCTGCAGAGAAATCCCCAAGGATGAACACCGTATCCTCGCTTTTGACAATCCCATTCCAATGCTCAATGAGAGCGGTATCCATCTCCTGGACTGAAGCAAAGGGCCTGCTTTCATAACGCAGGATCCTTTCATCACAGAAATGAGTGTCGGATAGAAGATATCTCTTTCCCACAGTTGGCTCCTTACCCGATTTCAATGAATTCAAGGGCATTTTCTATCTGCTCAAGGCATGAAAGGCCATGGGATGACCTCCATTCATGATGATACCCGAGACACCGACAAGACCAATGTATGTTGTCACGGTCAATGGACTGCCTGTAATGGACATGTCCGAACAAAGCATATCGTACCGGATACCGCTTATAGAGTATTCCAAGCTCCTCGCTTCCGAGAAAAGCATTGAAATATCCCCAATCCTCTCGATTGTTGGGAACGGTCATTTCGCGGATCGGTACCATGTGGGTGACCATGAGAAAATGGTTGTCCCTTTGTTGCATCATCATCTGTTTTTCCAGCCGATGCAAAAAGAAATCATTCCTCGCGATATTGTCTGCCGTCCATTGATTTCTCAAGAGGTCTTGCCAGACCCTCCCCTTGTTTCTCATCAGGGAAAACTCGTCCCTGCTGTAATTCGAGGAGCCGAAACTATAGTCGTACCAACCAATGTCGCCGATGACGACAGTGTTCCCGATGGTGAACGGATGACCGCATAAGCAATGGCTGTCCTCACAGAATCTGAAATAGATTTCTTCAGTCGGTGCCGAAGCAAAATCTTCACTCCACAGGTCATGGTTCCCGGGAACAAAAAGAACCCGGACCCCGCTTCTTGATTCAATAGCCTCCACGGTAGACAGTGTGGTTTCGATATTCCCACTGATATCCCCCGCCAATACCAATAATTGGGGTTTCTGTTCCTTGAGGCATTGGACAAGGGAACCGACGATATCATAGGAACCATTAACATCAACATGGATATCGGAAATCATGGCGACTTTCATGTATTCATTCCTTGTATCAAATGGCAGGCACAAAAATGACCTGGCGAGACTTCAACCATCCTGGGATTTTCCTCAATGCAACGTTTCATGCAGGAGATGCATCGTGTATGAAAAGGACACCCAGAGGGAGACCGTGAAGGACTGGGAATATCCCCGGAAAGAAGCAGATCTTCCTTTACCGAGTCAAAAGCATCGACAGAAGCAGAGAACAATGCCTTTGTGTATGGATGCAGGCAGTGGTGGTAAATCTGTTCGGTATCCCCCATCTCTACCAGACCACCCAAATACATTACCCCTATACGATCAGAAAGGTAGGAGACAACTTGCAGGTTATGGGAAATAAACAGATAGGTCAATCCAAACTTCTCTTGCAATTCCTGCAACAGGTTCAGAACTTGAGCCTGTACTGAGACATCCAGGGCGGAAACCACTTCGTCACACACCACAAAGGAAGGATTGAGTATCAGGGCAATGGCTATGGCAACCCGTTGGCGTTGCCCTCCGGACAATTCGCGTGGCCAACGGTCCAGATAGGAATCATCCAACCCTACCTCCTTGAGTATGGAACATACCATCGCCTTGCGTTCTTGTGCATCCTTTCCAATGCCATGGATTATCAGGGGTTCTTCCACCAACCATCCGATTCTCTTTCTTGGATTGATCGATGAATAGGGATCCTGAAAGATAATCTGGTTTTCTTTCCGCATGGCTTTTTCTTGCTTGCGGTTCCCCCGGCCGTCCTGAAAATTGGTGTACCGTACCGTACCCGAGGTAGGTTCCAGAAGACGGACCATCAATTGGCCAAGGGTTGATTTCCCGCATCCTGACTCTCCTACCAGGCCAAAAGTCTCTCCTTGTCGTATGGAAAAGGAAAGATCATGTACAGCTCTGACAGGTTTATTCCTTGTACCCTTGTATTCTTTTACCAATTGGCTGCATTCCACCAGGATATCATGTTGTCTCATTGTTTTACGCTTCCTCTGGATATAGATGGCAAGCTACCATATGGCCATCTCTCATAGTTGCATGGGGGCTTATGTTTTTGCAAGAAGCCATTCTTTGTGTACACCGGTTGTAAAACTGGCACCCAACCTGGGGCCTGTTTTCCAAGGAAGGTACAATTCCTGCGATGGAGTCAAGCCTCTGGTCCTTTTTGCCATAGCTGGGAATTGAGCCCAGAAGCCCCTTGGTATACGGATGCAATGGCTTGTTGAGTATCATATGCACCGGTCCATTTTCGACGATGGTTCCCGCATACATGATATGCACATAGTCACATAAATGGCTTACCACCCCAAGGTCATGGGAAATGAGCATTATGGCAGTTCCCAATTCCTTATTCAATGTTTTCATCAAGCTCATTATTTGTTTTTGGATGGTGACATCCAGGGCTGTCGTGGGTTCATCGGCTATAAGCAAGGGAGGGTCATTGATCAAGGCCATGGCGATGATTATCCGTTGCCGCATTCCTCCTGACAACTGGTGAGGATAGCAGGAATATAAACGCCCGACATCAGGCAATCCCACTTTTTCCATCATGGACAACGTTGATTCCCGTGCCTGTATCTTTCCCAATCCATGATTGCGACCATTTTCCTCGATTTGTTTTCCAACCTTCACCAAGGGGTTCAAGGCTGTCATGGGTTCCTGGAAAATCATAGATATCCCTTTCCCCCGCAGGGTATTCCACTGCTGCTTGCTTTGGGAAAGAAGTTCCCTTCCTTCAAAATAGATTTTTCCTTTTCCGATATGTGCAGACTCAGGCTGCAAGCCCATACAGGCCAGGGCTGTCTGGGTTTTCCCGCACCCGGATTCCCCTACAAGGGCAAGGATTTCTCCTGAATGTATTGTCAGGGACACATCGTGTACTGCATGGCAAAATCTCCCTCCGATACGATAATCGAGGTGCAGGTGTTCAATTTCCAAAATAGCTTTTCTTTCCTTTCCCATGATGCACCTCCTATTGCTGGTTTATGCTCTGCAGGCCATCCCCAAGCAAATTGAATCCCATGACCAAGAGCGAAATGGCAACTGAGGGGATCAAGACATACCACCACGCTTGCAAAATATAGTTTTGGGCTTCACTCAACATTTTTCCGAAACTGGGATTTGGAGGCTGCATGCCCAGGCCAAGATAGCTCAGACCCGCCTCACTCATCACTGCACTGGCAAACCCAAGGGAGGCTGTAACCAGCAATTCCGGGACAATATTGGGAAGGATGTGCAAGACCAGGATACGAGCATGCGAAGCGCCCCTTGCCCGCGAAGCTTGGACGAATTCAGCATTTCTGTATTTCATGAACCCGCTTCTTGCAATCCTGGTAAAACGAGGAATGGACATGAGCCCCAAGGCAAGGACCGTGTTTTGCAGGCTTGTTCCAAAAACCGCTATAATCATCAGGGCAAGCAGGATTCCGGGAAAGGCCATTTGCGTATCGATTACTTTCATGATAACCTCATCAGTCTTTCCCCCGAAATATCCAGACAGCGCACCCAGAGGCGTCCCTATCAATACCCCAAAACCAACAACCAGGATACCGATGAGCAAAGAGACCCGGGTACCAACCAAAACCCTTGAGAAGATGTCCCTGCCCAATTGGTCAGTACCCAAAATATGGGCAGTTGTAGCCCCTTGCAATTTATGTGCGATGTCAATTGCATTGGGATCATAGGGTATATAAAAGAACCCTAGGATCATCAAAGAAACTACGGTCATTACCATATAAAAACCTATGGCGAAATGTATATTGGAAAAATATCTTCGTAAGGGGAAATTGCGCTTCATTGAAAACTCCTAAAGAAGACGAATCCGTGGATCAATCAGGGAATACAACAGATCGACACTTGCATTGCACACAACCACGATACAGGCCAGATACATTACCAAGCCCTGAATGAGAGGTAAATCACGGGTTGCAATGGAAGTCGCTATCAGTTTCCCAATTCCCGGAAGTGAAAACACATTCTCGATGATGATGCTTCCTCCCAAGACGTCGGCAACCAGCATTCCGAATATCGTAATGACCGGTATCAACGAGTTTCTCAGTACATGTCGTTGCAAGACTGTATTCTCATCAAGTCCCTTGCTTCTCGCCGTTCGGACATAGTCCAATTTTTGCTCCGAGATGATGCTTACCCTAAGATAACGAATCAATACAGCCGAAGTCCCCAGGGAGAGGGAAAAAGAGGGAAGGAACAAGCCCTTGATACAAGCCAGTGGGTTTTGTGACCAGGGAGTGAACCCAAGGGAAGGGAACCAACGAAGCTTGACCGTAAAAATGCTGATCAGCAAAATGCCCATGCAAAAGGAAGGTATCGATACCCCCAGCTGGGAAACCAAGGAGAAAGGAACTATATACTTGGCTTTGTCATGTTTTGCAAGCCAGATGCCTATCGGCAATCCGATTAGAATTGTAAGGACCAAGGTAAACAGGGCAAGCAAGGCCGTTACCGAAAAACAGTCTGCAATGATACCTGATACAGGTTTTTGGTACCGAAAAGAAATACCAAGATTACCATGCAAGGCACTGCCCACCCAAGAAACGTATCGTTCAACCACTGGTTCATCAACATGCATGGTCCTTTGCAAGGCTTCAATTTGGACTGGGTCGGCATCTACTCCCAGAATTACGAGCGCTGGGTCCCCTGGAAGAATCTGAAAAACCAAAAATGTAATTACCGAAACCAAAAACAACGTAACGATAAAACCAAGTATCTTGCGAACATAATATCCCATGAAAAAGCGCTCCTCCCCGGTAGCACAGTCAACCCGCCCGATTCTGCCTGGAAAAACCAGGCAGAACCATTGGGGGACATCCTCTTCTACTCTTCAAAATACAATGTACTGAGATCCATGAATCCGACTGGATAAAAAACATATCCCTTCAAATCTTTTCTGGCAGCAACGGTCAGATTGGGATCACAAACGTAGACGGCGGCAGCATTTTCGGTAAGGATTTTCTGGCATTCCTTATACATCGATATCCTTGCTGCGTCATTTGTCTCGACTTTTGCCTTTGTGATCAATGCATCGTAACGGGCGTTGGAAAACTTGAAGAAATTCATTGGATAGGTCGTTGTATACCGGCCCAGTACTGAATCGGGATCCAGTTTCCCGGTAAGTCCGATGATGGTTGACTGGTATTGTGCCTTTGCATAGACCTGATCAAGCCATGTGGCCCATTCAATTGGCTGGATGGTAGCCTTTATCCCGATAGCAGCCAATTGCTGGGCAAAAATCTGGGCTGTATCGATATGTGCCTGATAGTTGGAAGGCACTGTAATGGTCATTTTGAACCCATTTGGATAGCCGGCCTCAACAAGCAATTGTTTTGCCTTTGCGAGATTCTGTTCATAATAACCGGACAGGGTATCATTGTAGTACATTCCCATTACCGGACTGAAGTTCGAATCCAACTTGGTTGCATACCCACCAAAGACCCCATCAATTACATCTTGCTTATTCAAGGCATAATTAACTGCTTGCCTGACTCGTACATCTGAGAAGATTGGATCCTCATTGTTCAAGGCAAAGATTTGGACCATATTCTGGGGAGCATTGTAAATAGTATAATCAGAACTGAGTTGTTTCGCATCCTCAGCTGTAATGGAGGCAAAATCAAGTTGTCCTGATTGCAAGCCCGAGACGATTGCAGCCTCATCGGTCATGATGTAAATTTCTGCCCGCTTGATTTTGGGCATTCTGCTTGCATCATAATAGGCATCGTTGCGTTCCAGGACAATCCGTTGCCCAGGAGTATATTCCACAAACCGATAAGGGCCGGTCCCGACTGGATGTTCGGCTTGGTTGGTATACCCTTCCGGTACGATGGGAATTGAAGTCAAGGAAAGGAAGCCCGCTGAAGGCTCTACAAGAGTAATTACAAATGTATAGGCATCAGGGGCATTGATATTCTTGATCAATGAGAATTTGCTCGATACAGCTTTTTCACCACTCATTCCAGTTAGATTGTTATAGGTATATACTACATCTGCACTGTCAAAGGGTTTACCGTTATGGAACAAGACATTTTTTCTGAGCTTGAAAGTATAGGTAAGGCCATCAGGAGCAATAACGACACTTTCTGCCAGCCCTGGGATCATCTTCCCGTTCGTATCGTAAAGCATCAATCCTTCGAACACATTATGGAAGATTGCCTCAGTATCAGTGGCGGCCGACTTCCAGGGATCGAGGCTATCTGGTTCTGATCCGATATTTGTCCGGACCACAGAAGGCACCATTGCCTCGTTGGGTTTCACTTCCTTCACTCCTGTAGCAGTGATGGAAGAGATTGCTAGGGCAAACAAGCAAACTACTATCGACAACTTTTTCATCTAGAACTCCTAACTACGAAATTGTTTCTCTCATTACATGAGATTTTCATACGATATGATCCTGATCAAATATTCCTTGACCAATAAGTGAAGGAACAGTTTGAATCGATGAAAGGATATAGGGGTGATTCAGTTCTTCAATACCAGCAGCCCCAAAGAAATTGAGGAGGCAACTGTGCATACCCACCTGGGTAGCACCAAGAACATCATCATAATAATTATCCCCGACATACAGGCATTCTTCACTCTTCCATTCCTTGCATTTGATGGCATGTTCGAAAATTCTTTTATCTGGCTTTTCAATCTGCACCTCACTTGAGATAATGATCGGATCGAGGAAAATATCCAATCTTGTTTCGGCAAGGACGGTGCGACAACCAAGATCCCAGTTCGATATCAAGCCGATATCAATGCCTTGATCATGCAATACTTGCAATGTCGGGAATGTCCAGGGATAGGGGACCCAGGAAATGGAACGGAAATCAGCAAGATGTTTCTTGAAAAATGGTTGGCCAAGGGAAACTCCTTGCAAAAAATTTGCAATGGTTGAAAGATATCCAGTCAAGGTATCTTCTGATTTGTTCCCTAATGTTCCAGGATGGTTTTTCATATATTCTTTATTAGCCAAATGGTAGGCAAGTTTCACATCTTCCAATGAGAAAGTATATCCAGCCCGTTCAATACAAGAATGGAAACTTTCCGGGAGATTGTTTTTAACCAACGTAAGGCCCAAATCAAAGAAGACATGTTTAATCAAAAATAGTATCCCTCACTTTGTTGCACCACCTATGACGTAAGAACACTTTTCATCAACATCTTGCATCGATTGGCTGGTAAGTTCTACCGATAATCTGTAAGGATTCAATTAAAAAAGTATGAATGCCCTCAATTGTAGCTGTGCATTGTTTTGCTGGAAAGGTAATCCAAAGAAACCCGTTTTTCAGTGACCTTCCCAATTATCAGAACCAGGAAGGATTGTCACGTTTTTTCACAGAAACCGCCGAATTAGGCCACTGGAAGCAAGATTTCCGGGGTAGAACTTCCAAAAAATCCACATTCATAGAAATTGTTTTTTTTGGGACTATGTTAATCAATATTAATAATAGAATCTCTAAAAGAGTTTCTACTGTACTATAGGCTATTATGTCTCTCATGGGTCCTCCTTCTGTCTCCAGATGGGCACCACTCAGAAAGTATCTACCAAACCGTGCGCAGATCAAATCCTATTCCAACAAATCGAATGCAAGCAAGTGAAGCCTTATGCAGGTGACAAACTGAAGAACATCTTTTCCGACATGAAGTCGGATAGGGGTGGTGCTTACCATTTCCCCGGTGACTAGAGTGGTTATAATCCTAGGATATTCTATTTCGGCGAAAAGACCATTTAAATTTTCTCAAGCTGATAGCATAGAAGGCTCATATGCCTAAGTCCTAAAGAGATAACCGTCGTGACATAGCAAGAGCACAAAATAGTCTCGCTATGTCATGCTTCCATACTACACCTATACGAGGAGAATGGTTGTACATACTAGATTAGTTGATTGACTTATCTTATACATTATGTATAATCAAGAGTACTGCAGTGCCAAAACCGGAACCGGAATACGATATCAAGGATTTTGTGAAGGCATGTAAGGGAAATGGGGGGAAACCGTCGATAGTAGTTCTTGAAGGGAGGGTGAGACGAACAGCTGACAGGGATTTTAATCTCAAGACCAGAGAAGCCATTCTCTCGTTCATCGCCGTAGGAGGTCTGGAGGATCTCGAATTCATCAATGCTCTTCCGTTTCGACTCAGCACCGAGATTCCACCTCCAATTTGCGATGCGTATCATTTCAAGTCAGGGTTTTCCATCGGCTATATCTCCTTCTTTTATAGTGAGCCGAATAAGAAGTGGGTTATCAAGTCGTTTCATCGGGATGATGCGTGTGGCCCTACTGCCATGGAGATCGCGTTAAGGAATGCAGAATTGTTACCTGAGAGTTTGGAAGGGAGTGAGTGATTATGGAAAAAGTCATATGTACATATTGTGGAAAGGACGCTGTATCGATCGAAGAACATGAAATAGAGCTTAGCGAACCCTATGGTGGATCCAGTACCATCAAGATAAAAGAAAAAGTATGCAGCCATTGTGGATTTACCGAAGATGATGGCAGCAATGATCTCGTGATTCAAAAAGAGCTTTCGGTGCTCAAGAGAATCTCAATGGTGAAAGTGCTTGATGAGCTTAATGCCATGGGCCATACAACTGCATCCATGGAACGCGCCTTGGGCCTTCCTGCAAGGACAATCGCGAGATGGAAGAATGAACAATCCATGTCTCCTTCGGCATCAGCAATCGCACTGATGAGGATCATTCGGACCTATCCCTGGGTACTTGCTGTTGCAGACATGCAATTTGACCATGTGGCAGCCAGGAACATCCTTCTTCAACATGCAGCTAAGGAACTTGTGAAAATTCGTTCCGAGCACCCGGAGGTTGAAGTGACCTCGAATGCCCAGATGTCTGGAAATCATTTTGAATTATTCATCAAAGGATCTAGAAAGATTACTCCAGAAACAGTATCAGGTGGGAATAATGTCTTTGAATACTTCAGGTAGGAAGGCTCCATGAAAATCAATAGTTTCATCATTTGTGACGATATACGGTCGGAAGTTGGCAATAAAAAATCCCTCATGGGAATCTATACAAAAGAGTTGTTATTCTCGGTCACTGCTGAAGAAGCGGGTGTTTGGCCGAAGGATTTGGTCCTTGGGATGATGTTGGATTTCTCAATCTCGGCCGAGTTAAAAAAGAAGGCACATAAGTTCAAGGTCATGTATTCAGTAAATGGTGTTGAGAATGCGCTCGGAGAAGGGGAGTTCAATTTCCCTCCAGATGAGCGAGAACAAGAGGGTGATTTCCAAATGACCATCTTCGCTAAATCCCAATATCGTTTTGAATCCTGCGGGAAGCTTTCGCATTGCGTCAAGATTTTCGATGCTTCAGGGAACGAGATAGTTCAGGCTACCCCGACGACCGAGCTCCTCATCAAGGAGAATGTAATCCCATCTTGATTTTTTCCTTTCCCGCAATCCTTATTATCGGAACCAGGAAGAATTGTTACATAATTCACACACTTGGAGAACTGGATCTTACTAAACCTGTTCAGAAAGTGTCTGCTGAATCGTACTCAGATCACATCCATGCATGGAAGACAGTTTCTCCTGAACTGAGGGCCATCTATGAGATAGCGGAGCATATATCCGGCATCTATGGATGCGGGTCAGTGGGGCAGGCTTCAAGGGGGTGCTGCATGGCGCTCATAGATCCTGCCTACAAGGAAGCGATCGAGGAACAGATGACCAGAGAATACTTGGAGCAGTTCCCCCAATACAAGGACCTGTTCTCCGTCCATTTCTGTAACACTGATGATGGGGTGAAGGGTGGTTTTTTACAGATTATTCTTGCATCTTTGAGAATCCGGATTGCACAAGGTATATTGTAACCAGCACACCCACCGCGCCTCTGGAAACATGCGTACTCCGGTGGGTCTTTTTTTTTGAAGGGGTCCTATTATCGATACCAGGAAGAATTGTCACAAAATCCATATCTGCGGGAATTAGGCTCTTTCAAGATTGTCGATTAAAAAGGTCTACAGGATTGTACTCAGTTCACGAGATGAGAAAAGAACCGGTACCCGTACCGGTTCACAGGAAGAAAATCCACATCGGCAGAAATCAGGATCTTGCTGAACCCACTCAGAAAGTGTCTAACAAATAGTACCCAGATCACAGGGATAAGAAACAACGCACCTGCACCAACCGTTCAATCAGGGGCGAACAGCTCCTGAATACCATATCGGAGACCTTGGGATTGCCATAGCGATCGGTTGAATAATTCGATTCCGAAGCCCTTGTAGACGCGGTTGAAAGGGTTGTCGTCAAGCCGGATGGCATCGATGTGTTGATGAAGTATCGGCAGGTGTCTAATTCATGAGCAGCTTCATGGGCACGTGGTGAGGAAGTCAGATTGACGACAGCAATGCCTGGACTTGTTCAAAGGCGTCCCGGTGGATCATCTCGATTTCCTGTTCATCCGACAAATCCATGAAGTTCGCAACATCAACCGGACCTGCATGATCAACCGAGGCGAATTTTTCCGACAATTTTTCCCTCATCTCACGAACAATAGGTGTTTCGGACGATCCGAAGAATTCAAGCGCCAGCTGCTTGGCACCGCCTGGATAATGCTTGATCAAGAAATAGATATCGTAGGCATCCTTTGCCTTGCCTCTCCCCATTGCGGCGGTTTTCATTACAAAATACGGGACGAGAGCGACAACGTTCACCCGTGCCGTATCGATTGCTCCATCAGGTCGTGGTGCTTCCAATTTGACTTGGCGTGGTTCAAACTTGAATGCAAAATTCCCACCGGTTGCCTTCATGGCCTTCAGACCCTGGATATGTTGGCTGTGTTTCCCCCTTCTTGTCCCGCCATACATGCCGGCAAGGATATCCCCATCGACATCAAATGGCACACCGTTTACCACCACCTCTTTGATAAAAGAGAAGTATTTTTCAGGATGTTGCTTGTATCCGTTTTTCAACAGGATCCTTGCCATGGTCTGGTAGCCTTCATCCTCCAGTGTCAAGTGGTTTGTCAGCATATCGACATCGACACTCCCCACATGCCCCTGGTCAGGGAACAACAATTCGGGGACCCATCCACCGATGATGCGGATGTCATCCTGGTATTGAGTAAACAGTGAGCACAACTCGACCAAAACCCTGTGGGCGGCATCCCTCTGACCTTCGGAATAATCGATGCTGCTGTGCAGATTCTCATCATTGATCATTTCTCTATCTCCTTCTTGAGAATGGCTTCGGCCATCTCCTCTCCACGACCTTTCAACCGCATGCAATCCAAATACACTTGCACAGGAGAGGCAATTTGCTGGTCCTTGATATTCCTTGCATCATGAAGCATCTCATCGCTGGGAAGCACATGAATCTGTACGTTCGCACCAGAGGCGACCTGCTTGCATGCAGCGGCATCCAAAAATGCATTGAGTTCCCTTTCCCGTACCAGCAGGTGCACCTTGTTGTACCGAACCACAGGCGCGTACCTCACACCACCTGCGAAACCGGTGAGATGGCAGTCAATTCCCGAATCGACTTTGATCTGGCGAACCATAGCTTCAAATTCCGGAATCGGCAGGAGAGTATGACAATCCAGTACCTCGAACGATGCCGATTTCTGCTCATATGCCTCACTCCAAGCGTGCATGATCGCTTGCGGCTTTAGGACCTGCAATCCATCCGGGGACATCCGTGCCCAGAGTTGTTCAGAGAGATAGTCCTTCACCTTGGAGACCTGTCCGATGCTGCATTGCAGTTTATCTGCAAGAAGGCTCAGCTTCCACTGATAGGCTACATCACGCATGATTTCCCTAAGGATCAGCGACGATACTTTCGAGGAAGGATCGAATATGGTTTTAGCCGTACGTTTCTTGGCAAACTTGTTCGGGTGTCCTTGGTCGTTCACATAGAGGGCGCGGACCAACAACCTGCAGTTTCCCGACATGTCCAGGTACCCGATGCCGAGCCGCTCACATTGCTTGGCCGACTCTCCGGATATGTAGGGAGCCATGATCACAGAATACCTGTTTTCAAGGTTGAAATCTTCAATTTCCTGTCCTGTGACGACTTCAGTGATAATGGAGGGAAATGCCCTACTCAGGACGGTCACATCAAGGGTTATCTTCGTTGCATCCTTGAAGACAAGATGTGCGAGGAATCCCTTTTTCTTGTCACGTAGATGGTCGCATCGGTCAATCACAGGAATTTTTGCCAGGCTGGTTCTGAGCTGTTCATACTCCTTCACATAAACTGTGGAAGCAACTTTCATTAAAAAGCCTCCTTTCACCACGGTGGTGAAACCAGTATATATAGTGAAACTGAAAATTGCAACAATACGTGAGGATACCAGGTACAATTGTCACATTTTTTCACAATTATCGGCTTTAGGCCATTGAAAGCAAGATGAGAAAAGAACCGGTACGGGTACCGGTTCACAGGAAGAAAATCCACACCTCCAAAAATCAGGTTCTTTCTAGACCAAGTGACACCTCTGTCGCTCTGCATCAAGAAGGATCTCTGCCCCTGTGATGAAGGATGGATTACTTAATTCATGCCTGGATTGACATGGCAATTCCTAAATCATATGCCTCGGACTCATATCTCTGCCCGTCCAACCCTGACTTCGTGCCCATTCTCTCATTTCTCTTGCTTCGTCTTTGTCTCCTTCATGGATGGTACGGAGTATATCGATATATCCAGGAACATTCCCACAGTCGTCAAGCACATTCAGACCGTCCTTTGCTATGCAAATCGGTTTGCAATCGGCAATGACCTTGGCAGCAATCTCATCGTCTACCATCTGACTATTCCTTCCGAACTCCCGAACCAACGAGATATCTACCTCCCAACCATCACCATAGTCGTAGCTATACAGAATTTCTGCAGTAATCGGCATGATCTCATTCGGTTCAGTCTCCTTCTGAAGACTCTCAATTTGCTTGAAAGCATGAGAATAGGCAGCCGAATTACGAGGTCCATCCTTCTGTTTTGCTTCTGAAACGACGATATCGCGATAGTGCTTGTACAATGGAACAGAACTGTTGTCGGTTGCCAAGGCAGCAGCCTTTGCCGAATCGATGTCTTCGGGATTCAGTGAAAGAATATCGCAAAGCCTGAGGCTTTCCTTTAGGGTATCAGGCATCCCTTCATCGAAGATGACCGCATCCAAAAGGTCCTGCAACGTTGCATCCTCGAACCTGACCTTCCTGGGCTTCACGTCCTTTTCCAAATGGAACGGATGTACATCCAGTATGGGCAGATGATTTGCCAAATACTGAATCTCAGCTTGGTTCTCTATCCAATACTCGCTATACCCCTCATATTTGTACTGCTTGAGATACTTTGAACGCATCCATGTCCTGGGGCTCTTGGTTCCATCGTAGTCGTCATCCCAGAATGCGTCGTTGAAGGTGCTGCTCGGAAACTGGAGGTAATACCCGAACACCGGTGCAATTTCCAACAACTTCCCCTTGGTCAGAGTCTGGAACATCGGTAGTGGCAACTGGAAATCGTGCAAATGGCTGTTCGTCCAGCCAAATGCCATGTTGATCAGGTAATGCAGCTGATGCAGGGCCAGGGAAGATGGAACGATGACATCCCTGGATATTGCCTTTGCAACGGCTCCATATTTAGCAAGGATTTTTGCTTCATCGGCAGGCATGGAATCAAGTTGGCTGTCACGAAGTTCCAGATGAAGCTGCATTGCAAAAGGAGTCTTCTTCTCACTATGTGTTGTGGTTGCCTGCATCGCAGTCACGCCATCAACAATCTGTTGTTCGAGGGGTCGACGTTTCTCTGCAAACGCACGGTTTCGTTCACGATACTTCCCGCTCCGAATTGCCGCGTCTGTTTTCTCTGGCTCATCATACAGTCCCTTCTCGTAAGGCAAATAGTTCTGAACCATCGCTACGCTGATATCAAGGATTTCAGCAATATCAGGTGAGGACTTTCCTTGATCCGCCAGTTCACGAATCTGCTGTGACCGCGCACTTGACCACAATCCTTCGGTGATGAGGATTTTCCTTACCTTCGTGGTTGAAATCTCGGTCTGTCTGGCAGTTTCATTGATGGATTCTGTCTTCTTGTATACACTCACTACCTTCTCAATCGTCTCTGTCTTGGGAACTTCTACACTCTTTGTCATTTTCTACGAGCAAATTTCAAAATGCTAAGCAATACGTATGAATATACACGGATATATGCATAACCATACATATCAGGAGGCATGACCGTCAACCAAATGATTTCTC
>Ga0334900_1001708_pt1 | contig 22217 bp, 16 predicted proteins | sample GraSluR3_MG_2_FD_207231 | JGI IMG/M metagenome (GOLD analysis project Ga0334900, IMG submission 207231) | Sludge microbial communities from methane-producing bioreactor in Wageningen University, Netherlands - Granular Sludge_31_08-R3 | ecosystem: Engineered > Bioreactor > Anaerobic >...
ATCTTCAGTTGTTCAAAGATGCTGCTGCTCCTGGTGATCTCGGCCGTCCCTTCATTCATCGTACGATACCTCTCATAGTGTTCTTATGTTGTTCTTCGCCGGTCCTACCGACCGCTTGAGCTCTGTACAATACTGGTCATGATTTTCTCTTGACTCGCTTCCTTCGCCGGCATTTCATCTACTATTCTGCCCTCGTTCATTACGTATATACGATCTGATATTCCGAGTATTTCCGGTAACTCGGAAGAAATGAACATGATGGATTTTCCCTCGTCTGCCAGCTGATTAATGATTTTATAGATTTCATATTTAGCCCCGACGTCTATTCCGCGAGTTGGTTCATCGAGAATGAGTACTTCCGGATCGGTAAACAAGCATTTGGAAACGCAAACCTTCTGCTGGTTTCCTCCGGAAAGGCTTTCTGCTTTCTGAAAAATACTTGACGTCTTTATATTCAGTTTATCCTTGTATTCATTCGCAACTTTTATTTCAATGTTCAGGTCAATCATTCCGTTCTTTGTCAACTTTTTCAGATTTGAAAGGGTAATGTTTCCCTTGATGTCGCTGATAAGTATTAACCCAGCCTCTTTTCGGTTTTCAGAAAGGTAGGCAATTCCGTTCTCAATTGCGTCTTTAACCTTGTGGAGAACAATTTCCTGACCATTTTTGATAATGTGACCATCTATGTTTTTTCCGTACATTCTGCCAAAAATACTCATTGCCAGTTCTGTTCGTCCGGCTCCCATCAAACCGGAAAAACCGACAATCTCGCCCCTGCGGAGATTAAAGTTTGCATTATCTATAACGACCCTGGAATCATCCAGTGGATCAAAAACCTTCCAGTTTTTAACTTCGAATACGACCTCTCCCACATTGGGTTTTCTTTCAGGAAAACGATTGGTTAATTGACGCCCAACCATGTGTTTGATGATATTATCCTCGGTGATCTCTTTATCACCTTTTTCCATGGTAATAATTGTTTGACCGTCCCGGAGCACCGTAAGACGATTACAGATTTGAGTCAGTTCATGCAGTTTATGAGAAATAATAATGCACGATAAACCTCGTGTTCTATTCAATTCAACCAGAAGATCAAGTAAATTCTGAGAGTCCCTGTCATTCAGCGCGGCTGTCGGTTCATCCAGAATGAGCAGCTTACATTGCTTGCCGATGGCTTTTGCGATTTCCACCAGCTGCTGCTGCCCGACCATAATATCCTTAACCAGTGCGTCATGTGGTATTGTGAGGCCTACCATCTTCATCAGTTTGCCTGCTTCTTCCGCTGTGACATCCCAGTCAATGACACCGTTTTTTTGTCTTTCATTGCCAAGGAAAATATTCTCTGCAACAGTCATGTAGGGATTCAGGGCGAGTTCCTGGTGAATAAAGGCTATTCCAAGCTCTTCGCTGTCCTTGATCCCTTTGAATTTGCATTCGTTTCCTTCATAAAATATTTCTCCTTCATAGGTGCCGTGGGGGTGAATGCCGCTCAACACATTCATCAGGGTAGATTTTCCGGCACCATTTTCACCCACGAGGGCATGAATATTTCCCTTGCCGACTTTAAAACTTACATTGTCCAAAGCTTTAACGCCGGGAAAAACTTTCGTTATGTTTCGCATTTCAAGAATATTTTCTGACATGTGCTCGAATCCTTATATAACCGGTGCAGCTGTCATGGACTGCTGCACCGGTTACTGAAAAAAGTAAAATCAAGATTACATTATTTCATCTATGCTGTAGTATCCGGAATCGATCAAAAGTTCTTTGTAGTTGTTCTTGTCGGCAAAAACCGGATCACACAGGAATGACGGAACAACCTTTACATTGTTATCGTAGGATTCGGTATCGTTGACGGTAACCTTTTTACCTTCGCCTATTTCCGATACCATGGTTACCACTCTTTCTGCGAGGGTTCTGGTATCCTTGAATACTGACATTGACTGTTCACCGTTGATCATCATTTTTACATTGATCTTGTCGCAGTCCTGGCCGGTCAGGACCGGGAAGGGTTTGGATGCAGTACCGTAGCCGGCGGACTTCAAGGATGCAACAATTCCCTGAGCGAGACTGTCGTTGGGGGAAAGAACAACGTCCACTTTTTTGTCAGTATAATAGGCTGTCAGAAGGTTATCCATACGGGCCTGGGCTCCTTCTGCTTTCCATTCCGATATTGATATGACGCTCATTTCGGTCTGACCTGAGTTTATTACGAGTTGACCTTTATCTATATACGGCTGGAGCTGATCCATGGCTCCCTGGTTGAAAAGGTAGGCATTGTTGTCATCGGGGGATCCGCCAAACACCTCAAGGTTGTAAGGACCCTTGCTGTTCTTGAGTCCCAGCTCTTCAACAATGAAATTGCCCTGGAGCTCACCTACCTTGTAGTTGTCAAAAGTTGCATAGTAATCGACATTTGGGGTATCCATTATCAAGCGGTCATATGCAATTACCAGACAACCTTCCTGCTTTGCCTGGGCTAAAGCACCCTTCAGGGCGGTACTGTCAATGGAGGCGATTACCAGGATTTTATTTCCGGCGGTAACAAGGTTTTCAAGCTGGGAAACCTGCGTGGCAACCTGGTTGTTGGCATACTGAAGGTCAACTCTATAGCCTTTGGCCTCAAGTTTGGATTTCAGGTAGTCACCATCCTGGTTCCATCTTTGAAGTGATCGTGTCGGCATTAAGATTCCAACCCTTTTTTCGATTCCCTCTTCCTTTCCGCCGGCGGCGAAGATTGGAAATGCGATCAGAATCAGCAGAAAACAGATGAGTCCGATTCGTAGAGCATTTTTCATACAACTCTCCTTATAGAATATGTTTTCTAAATTGTATGATTGCTTTACATGCTCCGATACAGGATTCTTATTACAATGTCTGTCAAATCTTATCGTGAGTGAAAAACGGGTACAGCAGGATAGCAGAATCTTGATGTCAATTTTCTCTTGATCTGTTTCGGTAAATATCCTCTGCCGAATGAAAACCGTCCTTGATTATGGTTTCCTCCATATTTTCCCTGAAAACTGCCCTGGGCATTTCTACAAAGTAGGGGATTGCGATACTGCTTCCGTTTTCCACCCACCTGTCGGGCTCTGGAGTTTCTCCCCGTGCTATTGCGACGGATATCTGGGCGGCACGGGTGGCGAGTCTGCTGATGGGCTTATATACAGTCATGAGCTGAAGACCCTCAACGACTCTCTGGCAGGAGAGCAGATCGGCGTCCTGCCCGACCACCGCGACCTTTCCCGCCATACGACGTTCCGCCAGGAGCTGAATGGCGGAGTTTGCCAGCTGGTCGTTACCGGCTGATATGGCATCGATATCGGTGGTACGTTCCAGGATTTCACTTATCCGTGCGGTGGCCTCGTCTCCGCTCCACTGTTCAAGCCATATCTCGTCTACAATGGAAATGTTCCCTGCCTGTATGTACGGGTCAATGATTTCGTGGAGTCCCTGGTTTACCAGGTAACTGTTATTATCTCTGACAGAACCATTTACAATCAGATAGTTCCCCCGTGGTACCTTCCGGGTAAGGGCTTTGCCAAAAAGTCTTCCCACTTCCACATTGTCGAAGGATACGTAGGCGGATATCGGTACCTCCTGTATAAGCCGGTCATAGGCAATCACCGGTATCTTCTGGTCGTTGATCTCCTTTATGACCCCTGCCAGCATGGATGTATCGTGGGGCAGCACGACCAGGACATCAATGTCCTGTTTCAAAAGGTAGCGAATCTGGTCAATCTGTGCCTTGGTCCCTCCGGCGGAGAGCTGAAAAAGAACCTCCGCGCCCAGCTCCTTCGCTGCTCCGGTAAAAATCTTGATATCCTTGTTCCAGCGCTCAAGGATAAATGTATCCGTGGCAATGGAGAAACCGATGGTGATTTTCCGGTCAGTCATTATGCTGGCGCCGTTCTGGTTCCGATTGCAGGAAGAAAACAGTATCAAAAGAATCAGAAGGGTCAGTAATCCGGGTCTTCTATTTTTCATCGCCGCGCTCCTGAAGATAGGTGCTTGGGGAGAATCCCTTTTGTTTTCGAAAAATTCTGCTGAAGTAGTTGGGATCCTGGTATCCCACGCTGCAGGCAATTTCCTTGATGGGAAGGCGGTTCTCCAGCAGCAATTCTTCAGCAACTTTCAGACGGACAGAGGTTAGATAATCAATAAACGAGATATTGAGTTGTTCTGTAAATAACCGGCTCATGTAACCCGGTGATACCCCGCAGAAATCGGCCACATCCGTTAGCTGAAGGGGTTTGTCGTAATTACCCTGGATATAGTAGAGAGCGCGGGTCAGAACTGCGGGAAGGTTTTTTTCAAGATGCTGATGCTCGGCTTCCATAAGTGTGCGCAGGGATCTCCAGGCCCAGGCGTCGAGATCTTTCCTGTCGCTTATGGGGGTAATTTCTGCGGCGGGATCAAAGAGAATATAGCGGGCAACCTGTTTTCCCAGGGAGCGGTAAAAATCGTCAAGCAGCAGGGTAAAAAAAGCGATTATCCGCGATTTTGCCACGGGAAAAGGAGAAGAAGAGAACACCTTTTCGTAATATGAAGTAAAATGCTCCTGAATATCCTCCATCGAGGATGCCTTTGCTATGGCGTTTCGAAGTTCGCACAATTCTTCCCAATCCTCGTGTCTGCCGGCCTCCCGTTGATCCTTCTCCTTCAGCTCCCGCAGGGCCTCCTCGCAGGAGCGAAAGAATTCTTCATAGGAATGCTGCCCGCCGAGTCCTTTTTGTACCCGTGCATTGGAAGGGAGGACCTGAGAGAAGACAAGGTCAAGATAGGATTCCAGTCGATGGGTCTCCTCTTCTCCGGGAAAAAAGAAGAGCTGGTTCCCGAGGTATTCGGTGGAGAGTATCTGGTACTTGTGGCTTATCTTGCGATGAATCTCCATGTGGATCCGGGATAATGCTTCCGCATCAGGTCCTTCGATACGGAATACCAAGACCCGCGCGTGGTCGGATTCAAGGGAAAACAGCATTCTGTATTTCTGCCATTCTTTTTCGGTCAGACTTTTCCAGCTGATCAGGAGTAGAAAATTCCGTTCTTCCCAGTTTCTTGAATCAGCGCTAATCCGGACCTTGTCCAGTCTGGCGGCTGCAATCTCGGTCTGTTCAACCAGATGCTGTTTTGCCTTCATGAGGGTTTCCAGAAACCTGCTGCGGGAAATGGGCTTTACCAGATAGTCGAAGACCTTGAGGGGAATTGCCCTCTTTGCTATATCGAAACGTTCATAGGCCGTGGAGAGGATGAACAGGGTCGACGGATGATTCCGTTGAAGTTCCTTGATGGTATCCAGTCCGTCGATTCCAGGCATTCCGATATCCATGAAAACGATGTCCGGGCTGCAGTTGTAGGCCATGGATATGGCTTCAAAACCCGTGCGAGCCTTGCCGCAGACAGAAAAAGAATCGGAGGCTGATTCCACCATATATGAAAAACTCTCCAGGACCGGTTCTTCGTCATCGACAATCATAACTTTATACATGGTTCTTCCTCCAGGTTAATCCGGATGATTATCTCCGTTCCCTTGTTGGCTTCGCTTTCTATCGTAATGACCTCTCTGTTTCGGGGATAAAAGAAATAGAGCCGCTGGATAACATTTTCAAGTCCCATAACTTTCGATGTATGCTCCTGGTCCCGGGTATAGCGTTTCAAAAGGGAATCGCTTACTTCCCGGGGAATACCTGAACCATTATCCCTGACCGACAGAAGGAGGATGTTCTCCTCTTTTCTGACCCTGACGCGTATCTCTCCGCCGGAGTGGGCTCCCCTGAAAGCGTGGATGATGGAGTTCTCCACAAGGGGCTGAAGAATCAGGGCGGGAACCGAGCAGCTGTCGAGAATATCCTCCTGAACATCCAGGTTGAATGAGTAGGTACGGGGAAAGCGAATTTCCAGGATGTAAAAATAGGACCGCAGGCCTTCGATCTCGTGGCGCAGGGGAACGATAAGTTTGCGTTCCCTGATATTGTGGCGAAAAAAGGTTGCCAGATTTTCCATAAATGCCGCAGTTTTGTCGGCATTCTCGATGATTGCAAGCTGCACACCCGTGTTGATTGTGTTGAAAAGAAAATGGGGATTCATCTGGGCCTGCATGGTGTACAGCTCCATGCGTTTTAAAAGCTGCTCCATTTTCATGTTCCGCAGTTTTTCGTTCATGTATCCCTGTTCGATGCTTTTTTGCCGCTGTATCTCGGATATGTACCGGCGGATATCGTTTTTCATGTTGTTAAATGCTTCGACGACTGCACTGACCTCGGTGACGGAGGAAATGTGGATATCCGGTATGTCAAAATTCCCGGTGGATAGTTCTCCGGCCATCTGTGCCAGGCGGTGCATGGGGTTTGTTACCTTGCTGATGGAGAAGAGCATCCAGGTAATGGAGAACAGAAAAGCGAAGATGATGGTCAGCAGATTATGGAACTGGAGAACCCGGGACGCATCTATTACCGATTCATAGGCAGTGAGCTGTTCGCGAATACCGGACAGGCTGAGACTGTCGATTCTCTGGGCAATATGGGCATTCATTTTTTCCATGTCTTCATAAATTTGGGTGTACTCGTTAATGGCCCTGCCGCGTTTCATATTGATGGCCTGTTCTACCATATTCAGGTAGTTCGAGAGCATGGAGAAAATCTCCCGTTCCGCCAGACGATATGAATCCCTGTAGACCGGTGTCTGATCGGGAACCATGTTCCTGAGAGTCTGTTCCTGGATCAGCAGAGCAGCCAGAGCCTTGGATGATCTGCTGGAAAGGTAATCCAGAAGGGGTCCCCTGACTTCGGATATCTCGTGCTGCAGTTTCTGATAAAACTGCTCTTTGCGGAACTGGTTGTTAACAATGGTCTGGATTTTCATTGAGCTGTAGAACGTGTAGGACATGGAGATGACGATTATGCCAAGTCCCAGGAAGATGTTCAGAAAAAGCTGCAGCCGCAGGGAGTCTCTCATCCCTTGTTCCCTCGTTTTCTGAAGCGTTCTACATTTTCTTTTGTTACAATCTCTACTCCCGTATCAACATAACCCGGCATGTGTCCTTCGCTCTGCTGATTGACCAGAACTTTGACGGCGTTGTAGCCAATATCCCAGGGATTTGTGGCAATGGTGGCCTCGAGAATACCCTTTTCCACGTAATCGAGGATTGCGTTCTCCGTTCCGAAGCCGATCAACCGCACGGTCCCTACCATATTCATATCGATAAGCACCTGGGTTGCCGCCAGGGTATCGCTGGTGTCGGTAAATACAATGGTGGATATCCATGGTTCGTTCAGCAGCATCTCATAGGTAAGCTCCTCCGCGTCCAGGGGGTTCAGATTCGTGATTCTGCTTTCCAGGGGTGTTTCAAGCAGGGGACCCAGGGCCGTGGTTATTCCCATACCGACCAGATCCTTTTCCGCATAGATTCCCGGGGATTTCTGTGAGTAGACCACTGCTATCCGGAGGGGAGAGCCTGATCGGGATTTTATGAGGTTCCCGATCTTTTTACCGATGTCGAAATTGTTCGTCCCCACGTAGGGCCAGGGGGAACTGTCCGACAGCGTATGCTCTATAAGCACTACGGATATACCTGATTCGTCAAACTCATTGAGGATTCCTCGAGCTTCTTCTTCATTGATGCTTGGGTAGAGCACTACTCCGTCGATTCCGGAGAAGCGGGCCATTTTCAGATCCAGGGAATCGTTTTCGATAGTATGGAAGGACAAAGCGCAGTCCAGTTCATCCGCCGCTTCCCGGGCTCCGCTGGCCACGGAACGGAAAAAGCTGTAGAACTCCCTGGGCAGAAAGAAGGCAAAATGGTAATTAGCAGTTTCCGTTTCTTCATTGCCTGAAGTAAGACTTGAAAGATCGACTATGGCATGCAGGGAAAGGATAAAAGAGATTATAAACAGGGAGCTGAATATGAACAGCAGAGATTTTTCCATGGGAGCCTTCATTTGCGGGTATTATAGCATGGCATAATACCCGCACATAACAGAAAAACCACAGGTTTGATTTCTTTACTCCTCCAGGATTTCTACAATGCTCTCCATGGACCAGGTGTTGCCGGGATACCGGGCTTCTCCGTACAGCCCTATCTTTTGGCGATACGCAATATCCTTGCAGGATGTCCCGAGCATAAACTCGAAGTCGCCGGGTTCCACGATCCGGCGGTAGTCCGGACCGGTAAAGGAGAGCATGTCGCAGGGGACAATGAAGCGCAGACGAAAGCTTTCTCCGGCAGCAAGGCTGACCCGTTTAAAGGCCTTCAGTTCCATCACAGGGCGTACCGTGCTGGCATAGAGGTCCCGTACATAGAGCTGAACCACCTGATCTCCCTGGAGCATCCCCGTGTTCTTCAGCCGGCACTCCAGTACGACCTCCCCGTCCAGGGGGACCTTTTCAGCATTAACGCTGAAATCGGAGAGTTCAAAGCTCGTATAGCTGAGCCCGAAGCCGAAGGGAAACTCAGCCCCGAAATCGGGTTGAATCGGCATTCCGGCGGATTTCATCTTGTAGTTGTAAAAGAAGGGCATGGCGCCCGCTTTCCTGGGAATGGAGACCGGCAGCTTTCCCCCGGGATTGACCTTTCCAAAAAGAACATCGCTGATTGCGGCAGGTCCTTCCTGACCCGGCAGCCAGGCCTGGATAATGGCCGCAGCATCACGAAATCCGCGGCCCAGGTTGTAGGGGCGCCCGCTGATGCAGAGGATTATTACCGGCTTTCCCGTATCCAGGATCGCATCAACAAGCTGTGACTGCACGCCAGGCAGCTCCAAAGAAGAGCTATCCGAGCCTTCTCCCACAGTGCCGCTCAAAAACAGCCCCGCCAGGTCTCCCACGGCAAGAACGACCGTGTCAGCCTCGCCGGCGGCTTTGACAGCAGCCTGAATACCGGAAGTGTCGGCGCTGATAAAGGTTTTCTGTACATCCCCCTCGGCTGCGACGTCTCCGGGAAAGACCGCCGAATCCTTGGGGCGGCGGCTGAGGATGTCACAGCCCCGCTTGTAAATCAGGGGCAATTCAATCAGCTGCTCAAGTTCCTGCTTCAGACTCGGAAGGTGCTTTCCTCCGTCCTCGATTCCGCTGATGATCAGGTGAACCGGAAAGGAGTAGCCGCTGTACATCCCCAGGGGGTCGTCGGCCAGGGGGCCGATAAGGGCCAGTTTTGCATCCTTTTTTAAAGGAAGGGTTCCGTCATTCTTCAGCAGTACCATGGACTTTGCCGCGGCTTCCCGAGCCAGGCTCCGATGCTCAGGGGTGTTCAGCTGCAGGCTTCCTTCATCGGCGTAGGGATTATCAAAGAGACCCAGCCGGAATTTCTGGGTCAGGACCCGCTTTACCGCCTGGTCTACAACCGCCATATCGAGCGTCCCCTTTTCCAGGGCAGACCTGAGTCCCTTCCGGTATGCTGTATTTCCCGGAAGTTCCACATCCACACCGGCAGCAAGAGCCGCTGCTGCGGCCTCACTGTAATCTTCCTGGGTGCGGTGGTCCGTATGGAGTTGAGAGATTCCCTCGTAGTCGGAGACTATTGTACCCTGGAAGCCCCATTCCTCCCTTAGCAGCCGGGTCAGGTATTCATGAGACTGGTGAAGAGGGATGCCGTCGATATCGTGGTAGGCAGGCATTACCGAGGAGGCGCCGGCGAGTTTGACCGCCATCTCAAAGGGCAGCAGAAAGGTGTCCGCCAGCTCCCGCCTGCCTATCCTCACCGGTGCATGGTTTCTGCCTCCTTCGCTGAAGGAGTGGCCCGCAAAGTGCTTCAGGGTGGCAACAAGCCTTCCATCCGGCCCCTGCAGACCACGGACATAGGCGGAAGCTGTGCATCCCACAAGGTAGGGGTCCTCTCCGCAGCTCTCTTCGGTCCGTCCCCAGCGGGCGTCCCGGGCAACATCCAGCACCGGGGAGAGCCCCTGCCGGGAACCGACAGAGTAGAGCTCTTCGCCTATGGCGCGGCCAATTCTTTCCACCAGTTCCGGGTCCCAGAGGGCTCCGTTATTTATGCCAGCAGGAAAATAGGTGGCCCCCTGGGCCATGAGCCCCGCAAGACACTCCTCATGGGGCAGGGCGGGGATTCCCAGACGAGTTTTCTCTTTCAGGTATTTCTGTACCCGGTTAAGCAGACGTATCCCATCAAGAGGGGATACAGGTTTTGTCCCCAGGGGCCGGGTTATTTGACCGATTCCGTTCTTCATCTCCTTGAACGGGTCAAGTGGGGACTGTCCTATCTGGAGCCCCTCCAGAGTCCGGACGCCCAGTCTTCCGCCGTCCTCCATAAGAAGCCAGATTGAACAGAGCTGGGCTATTTTTTCTTCAATGTTCATTTTTTGCAGCAGGTCTTCAGCCTGTTTTATATAATCAGTCATTGTTCTATCCTTTCACTGCCCCGACGACCATGCCTTCGATCAGGCGTTCCCGGGCAATTGCATAGATTAAAAAGAGGGGCAACGAAGCCAGTACAAGGGAGGCCATCATTAAAGGGATCTTGGCGGTGAACTCTCCCTGGAAATTCCAGAGGGCCAGGGTCAAAGGGCGATATTTTTCCGAGTTGATCAGTACCAGGGGAAAAATAAACTCGTTCCACAGTACCACAGCGTCCAGGATGATTACCGCGGTTACCGCCGGCCGACTTATCGGAAGCATGATGTTCCAGTAGACCTGTAACCTCTTTGCTCCGTCCATATAGGCGGCTTCTTCCAGACTTCGCGGAAGTTCGCTCATAAAGGATGTAAGAATAAAAACAGTTACCGGCAGGTTAAAGGCAACGTATGGTCCTATCAGGGCTCCCAGGGAATCGTAGATACCCATAATCCGGGTAAGATTGTACACCGGAATAAGGGTTATATGGATAGGAATCGTCAGCCCGCCGACAAAGAGCAGGTAGAGCAGGTTCCTGAAGCGGAAGCGGATGCGGGACAAACCGAAAGCTGCGAGACTGCCGGCGAGTACCAGAATGATCAGGGAAACTCCCACGGTAATGAATGAGTTCGCCGTGTAGCGGAAGAAATCCTGTTCCAGGACAGCTGTGTAGTTTTCGAACATCCAGACTGCCGGAAAATCCCAGGGATCGCCGGAGAAAAAATCCATGTTTGATTTCAGAGAATTCTGTATGAGGAAAATAATTGGATAAATAGTGATGATCAGCCATATTGTGGCTAACAGATATATTATTCCCTTCCTGATAAGGGATGCTCGTCGAAAATCAGGTTCCACTTAATCCCTCCGATTGTTTCCCTATCCTGAGGGCCAGAATGGTTACCCAGAAGGAGAGAACGAACATTATCACCGCGATGGCGCTGCCGTATCCCATTCTGAAGGTCGTAAATGCCTGCTTGTACATATATGTAGCCATAAGCTCGCTCGCGTAGTTCGGTCCGCCTTCGGTCATTACAAAAATCAGGGCAAAGTATTTCAGAGAGCCGGTTATCGACAGAATCGAAGCAGTTCGAATGGAGCCTCGCAGCAGAGGAAGGGTAACATGCAGAAAAGTCTGCAAGCCGGAAGCGCCGTCGATATAGGCAGCTTCGGTAAGTTCCCGGGGAATTCCGGAAAGGGCCGCTGCGAAAATGACCATATAGAGGGGAATGTACTGCCAGGAGATAGTCGCGATTACGGCTCCCATCGCCAGACCCGGTTCTCCAAGCCATCCGAGGGCCAGATTCTCCAGTCCGATTTTGATAAGCAGGGTATTCAGAAGTCCGAAATTCGGTTCGTAGATAAACTTCCAGGTTATTCCTATGGCAACCGCCGATATTGTCATGGGAACAAAAAAGAGTAACTTGTACGCCCCCAGGCCGCGCAGCCGTGAGGAGACAAGAAGCCCCAGAAGCAGCCCCATGGGGAGCTGAATCACCAGGGACAGGATTACAAGTTTTACATTGTTGAAGAAACTGATCCAAAAGACGGAATCCCCGAACAGACGGATATAGTTGTTCAGTCCGCGGAAGTTGGTCATTGGCGATATTCCGTCCCACTTGAAAAGACTGTAGAGGGCGGAAAGGGGAATGGGCAACATAAAATAGAAAAGGTAAATCAGGAGGGCCGGTGCTACAAAGGCAAAACCTGCCGCCATATTACTGGTTCTGGTCGTCATGCTAACCTGCTATTATGTTCGCACCCGGCAGGCCGGGTGCGAACAGGTTTTGAAATAGTACAACAGTAGTAAGTAATGGCTTATTGGTCTGCCATGTACTCTTCAAGGGCCTTCTGGTGCTGTCTGGCAGCTTCTTCCGGGCTTACAGCCAAACCGAAGATGGCCTGTGTAACGTCCTTGTGCATCTCGCCAAGTTCCGGAGGCAGATACTGGTCGTAGTAGAGCTGAACAGCATTGGCGGCCTCAAAATAATTAGCCGCTTCCTTCAGGAGAGGATCGGATATCATCGCAGCAGCACCCTTAACCGGGGGAACATAACCGTTTTCCACCATGAACTGTACCCACTCATCGCTCATAACGTAATCGCGGAGGAATATGGTAGCCAGTTCCTTGTTCTTCGATGCCTGGGACACTGAGAAATAGTTCTGGCCCGGGCTGCCGATAAGATTTGAGGGATCGCCCTTGCCGCCTTCAATGGCCGGGAAGGGAAGTATGCCGATGTTCTCCAGGACCTCGGGAGCTTCGCTGGCAGCGGCGCCAAGAATCCATGCGCCCATCAGCATCATGCCCGCTTTTCCAGTGTAAAGCAGATTCCGGGACTGACCAGTGTCATAGTCCATGCCGTTGAATCCCTTGGGGAAAAAGTCCTTCCGTACAAGTTCCTGTATCAGCTGTCCGGTCCGGATGTAGCCGGGATCTTCAAAGGAGCCTGTTCCGGCATAGGCATTGGCGAACATCTGATTTCCTCCGATACGGTCTGCAATGTACATGTAATACATGGAGCCGGTCCACTTGGTCTTGTTGGCCAGGGCAAGAGGGATGATTCCATTTCTCTTGAGGGCTTCGCCGACCTGGATCAGCTCGTCCCAGGTTTTTGGCGGCTGAAGATTGTGTCGTGCAAGTACGTCTTTTCGGTACCAGAGGAATACACCGTTCAGCCCGCCGTAGGGGACACCATAGACGGTATTGTCAAAGGTGACGGGATCAAAGGATGCCTCCATGTTGGTCCCCTTCAGTCTCTCCGCTGTTTCAGTTATCGGGTGTACATTGTTGGAGTCAATGTAGGCTTTCAGCGTTCCGCCGCCCCAGTTGTGAAAGATATCCGGGGGGGTTCCTGCTCCCATGGCAACCTTCAGCTTGGTTTTGTAGGCATCGTTCTGGATATGCACCACGTCCAGAACAACATTCGGATAATCCTCCATGAACCTCTGGGCGCTGGAATCTACAATCTCTCGTAAGATGTTACTGGTCTGGACGTCCCAGAGTACAAGCTCGACTTTTTCCTCTTTTCCCTGAGCCGCTGATGCTTCACCTGCTTCCTGACCTCCGCCGGCGAAGGCGAAGAAGGTGGTGAACATAAGCAAGCATGCAAGAGCTCCTTTTAGAAGCCGCTTATTCATAAAAATCCTCCTTGTGAATTTTATACGATCCATTATACCTTTCATGAATCACAGGAAAAGACAGAAGAAATCTACCTCGATGCAGGTATTCTCTACATGTAGAATTTCTATGTATCGTATATCAAATATATCTAGGTTGACAGGGCCCTGATCCGGGATTAGCCTGAATGGCAGTGGAAATTTACGCAGGCAAAAAATATCGGAATATGGTCGATACGGTGCGAAACCGGCTTAGGGAGAGGAAGTTTTATGTCCAGCTGGTTGCTTCCATGCTCTTTCTTGCAATGCTTCCGATTTTTATTATAAGCGCTTTTCTGTTCATCAATACCCAGCGGGCCTTTGAACGGCAGATTATGGATGCCAATCTCCGGTATCTCAGACAAACAGAGAATGCCTTTTACATTGTAAAAAACCAGATCGATTCCAGCTTTCTCCAGCTTATCCTGGACAACATTGTAGCGGATTATGAAAACTACCCCCACGGAAAACGCCTGGAGGCGGAGGCTGAATCCGGGAACCTTGAGAACAGCGAAGAGATATCCCTCTATTTCCGGGCCAAGGACCGTGTTTTCAACAAGCTCAGCGGTTTGCGCCTGTCCAACCGTTTTATCCAGTCCGTCTATTACTACGACGGTGACAAGGAGTCGGTGTTGACGGACAGCTGGGAGGAGTACGGTATATCCGAGTATTTCGATACCAGCTGGATGGATTTTCTGCAGGATGATTCACGTTCAGGCCTGAGCTGGAAAGCCCGCATCGCCGGATTCAAATACGGACCCGACCGAAACATTATCTCCGTTCTGCTGCCCTCGTTTAAGGATAACAACGTTTTTATCGTCAACCTCGACGCCGACCGATTGTATCGTCACATTGTTCAACGGACTTCCACCAGTTCGCTGACTTCCATATTTCTTTTCGACCGGGACGGAAATCCCGTGCTCTACGATGAGCAGCTCTTCGGCCGCCGGGAATTGTCCTTCCTTATGGAATCGGAGGAATCGATAATCAATGAGAATTCAGGCAGCCGCAGCATACTGCGAGAAGGTTCGCTTCTGACCTTTGTATCGTCTCCCCAGCTGGAGTGGACCTTTGTAAGCAGGACGGACCTGGACAGTCTTTATCAGCATGTCCACTCCCTGCGCCGGGTGTTTCTCTTTGCAACCGGTATAATCCTGGTTTTTGCCATTTCCGTCGGGTTTTTCGCTACCCGGAGGCTCTACAATCCCATCTCCCGGCTTGTATATCTTGTAGGTGATCTACGAAAAGAGCGCGGTTCCGCGGCATCACAGCCGGCTCTGCCCAGCAGGTACGGAGAACTGGATTATGTTATAGGCTGTATCAAGGAATCGGAGCAGGCCCGCCGCAGGCTGCGGACGAGTCTCAGCGAAAGCATGCCGGCTTACCGTGAAAAGCTGGTGCGCTCCCTTATAAAGCCCAATTCCATACCGCCGGAGCAGCTCAATTCCCGGCTGGACTTTGCATCCATCAAGATAGATCCGGAAAATATAGCCGCCATGGTTGTGGCCGTAGCCCGGAGGGACCGGGACAATGAAGAACCCGAGGAGGATTCCCTGAAGCGTCTCTGGATTGCCGATGTAATCCGTTCCTCCGTGCGGTCGGTAAGCACAGGAGACGTTGCAGAAACCGATGACAACTGGTTTGTGGTCATAGTGAACAGTGAAGGCGCCATGCTGGATATGCTCTTTCATTGTGCGGAAATGATTCAGAATGCCATAACACGGAGGGTTGAGGCTGACTGTACCATCGGAATCGGGAGCGTGCAGGATAATATCCGGGACCTGCATCTCTCCTACCAGGAGGCAGTGGAAGCCCTCAAGCACGGCATGCTCGCCGGAGTGGGGGAGATCGTACACATCCAGGACATCCGGATCGGAAAGGTATGGCCTTCTGAACAGTTTGACGACCTGATCAGCACCATGAAGGATTTTATCAAGACCGGTGATGCCGAAGCCGCCCGAAAGGTAGTGGAGGATATCTATTCGAAGATGATAAGCCAGAACCGGGAGGTCCCCTACCGGGAGGTACAAAAGGTCCTGACCAAGATTCTGATTGCAATTACCGACAGTATCGATGATGTAGGAGGAGAGTGGCGTCAGATCTCTCCGGATAACGATGCCCCCTTTATACATCTTTCCCGTATTTCCGACGGGCGGGAGGTGATTCAGTGGTTCTCCGAACTTGTGAACCGTGCCTCGGATTATATTCTCCAGGCACGGGAGAACCGGAGCTGGTGCTATGCCGATAAGGTTCAGGAGCTGATTTCCAGGGACTGCGGCAGAAAAGTCAACCTTCACTGGGTGGCGGCACAGTTGAACCTTAATCCCAGTTATCTGGGACGCATATTCAAGGAGCAGTTCGGAGTCAATTTTGTCGACTATCTTACCAGGGTACGGATCAACAGGAGCAAGGAGCTTTTAAAGGAAACGGATTTGACCGTAGAAGATGTGGGCAAGGCTGTGGGCTACAGCAACAGCTACTATTTTATCAAACTTTTCAAGGAACACACCGGAACAACCCCGGGGAAATTTAAAAAGGCTGTATTGACTGTTGCAGGGAAAGAGCTTTCTCAAAGCAGTGCAGGGGTTTGATGTCTTTTGACCGTTTTATCGGGATAACGTATAGTTTCAATCAATGATAGAAAAACCCTGGTACCAGAAAAGGCAATTCGATCCCGGTTTTCCCTTTGACATGTGGCAGACCTCCATGACCAGGGGGTTTTCTCTTCACTGGCACGAGCTTGTAGAGATTGTCTATGTTCTGAGCGGAGAAATGCACATCTCCCTTGAAGGGCAGGACTGTATCGTGCATGCAGGGGATATTGCCGTGATTAACTCAGGATTGGTGCATGGTTACTCCAGCACCGGTAGGGAGTCCGGGAATTCCATTTTTATAATTCAGTTCGGCCTCGAACTTTTTGATCAGGCTCATATAGACCTGCGGAACCGCGTTTTCCAGCAGCTCATCCTGGGAAAGCTCTCCTTTTCACACAACAGCGAGGGAGATGAGATTCATCGACGCATCGAGGAATCAATCTTCTCCATGAATCGGGAGTATTGTGAGAGGCAGGAAGGATACCATCTTGCCATCAAGGCCCGCCTGTACGATCTGGCATTGATCCTTCTGCGCAGCGTTCCCGCCAGACAGGTCTCGGAGAGCGAACTGATCCGGCGGAACCTGCGGAACCAGGTTCTGAATAAAATCTTCAGCTATATTCACGGAAACTTTGGTCATGAAATTAGTCTGGACGAGGCGGCCGCGGCAGTCCATCTAAGCAAGTTCTATTTTTCGCGGTTTTTCAGAAGTCAGACCGGACAGACCTTTCACGTGTATCTGAATCGGGTCCGTATAAGCCATGCCGAGGCACTCCTTGCGGATACCGGGCTGCCGATAACGGAGGTAGCATACCAGAGCGGCTTCGGAAGCATTAAAACATTCAACCGTCAGTTCCGCACTGTTACCGGGACCTCCCCGTCTCGGTATCGGGCTGGGGAGCGGTGAGCTGAAAGGAAAAAGTTATTCGACCATCTCTCTGCCGCTTATTGAAGCCGGGCAGTAGCAGAATTTAAAAGACTATATGATCCCAACGCGAATTTAGAGCAATTATTGAGGTGTTCCCGGCAAAAAATGGCGAGCATGCTGTATTGCATGGTCCTATAATCCCTGAAGTATGAGAAAAGGATACCCACTATGAAGCGAAAAGCATTGATACTCTGGGGAGGCTGGGACGGTCATGAACCAGAGCTTGTTTCCAGACGTTTCAGGAAATTTCTGGAGGAAGAGAATTTTTCCGTTGATGTAGAGACCTCCCTCGACGTTCTGGCAGACAGGCAGCGTCTTTTTGACCTGGATCTCTTTGTCCCCATCTGGACGATGGGAGAGCTGCAGAAAGGAGATGCAGACCATCTTCTCGAAGCCATCGGAGCCGGGGTCGGAATAGCTGGCTGTCACGGCGGCATGTGCGACGCCTTCAGGACCAATGTAGCGTGGCAATTTATGACCGGCGGAAACTGGGTGAGCCACCCCGGCGGAGACGGCGTGGCCTATACTGTGAACATACTGAACGCCTCGAGTCCCCTGACCACGGGGATTACGGACTTTCAGGTTGAATCGGAGCAGTACTACCTGCATGTCGATCCGGCAGTGGAGGTGCTGGCCACCACCAGGTTTCCCGCTGTGCACTGGTATCACAGTTCGAACCGCCAGGTTGATGTCCCCGTGGTATGGACCAAGCGCTGGGGACACGGGCGGGTCTATTACAACTCCCTGGGACACCACGACGACATCTTCGATATTCCCGAGGCCTGGGAACTTATGAAGCGGGGACTGCTCTGGGCAGCGGAGGGCAGGAAGCTGGCAGCAGAAAAGGGACTGTCTGCAGAAGAGTTCAAATCAGAGAGGAAGATGTTCTAATGGAAAAACTTCGCGTCGGTATCATCGGTATTGGAAAGATCAGCGGCATATATCTTCAGAATCTGACCACACTGTTTTCGGACAAGGTTTCTGTAACTGCCGTAGCCGATCTTATCCAGGGGCGGGCGGATCAGGCGGTGGAAGAATACGGTATTCCGAAGACCCTCTCCGTTGACGAACTGTTAGCCAGTGCAGATGTGGATCTGGTGCTCAACCTGACAACCCCGGACTCCCATTTTGATGTCTGTCTGCGGGCTGTAGAGGCGGGCAAGCATGTCTATGTGGAAAAGCCCCTCTGCATTACCATGGATAATGCAAATCTGCTATTGAAAAAGGCCGGCCAGAAAGGAGTGCGGGTAGGGGGTGCCCCGGATACATTCCTTGGTTCAGGCATCCAGACCAGCCGCAAGTTAATTGACGATGGCTGGATCGGGACCCCCATCGGGGCCGCCGCGTTCATGATGAACCATGGCCATGAACACTGGCACCCAGCCCCGGAGTTTTACTACAAACCAGGAGCCGGTCCCATGTTCGATATGGGCCCCTACTATCTGACTGCTCTTGTCAATCTTCTCGGTCCTGTGGAGAGCCTGAACGGGTCGGTAAAGAAATCCTTCGATGAGCGGACAATAAGCAGCGAACCGCTGCAGGGCACGAAAATACAGGTGGAGGTACCGACCCACGTGGTGGGAATCATGAACTTTGCCAGCGGGGTTATCGGCACCATCGTGACCAGCTTCGATGTCTGGTCCCACAGCATGCCCTGGATCGAGATCTACGGGACTGAAGGAACTCTCCGGGTTCCGGACCCCAATACCTTCGGCGGACCAGTCCTGCTCAAACGCTTCCGGGCGGAGGAGTGGAGCGAAATGCCCCTCTGTTTTCCCTGGCAGGAGAACAGCCGGGGGCTTGGAGTCGCCGAGATGGCGGAAGCCATCGGGACCGGCCGTGATCACCGGGCATCTGGAGAGCTTACAAATCACATACTTGAACTGATGCACGGCTTCCACGACGCGGCAGCTTCGCGGAGCGCATATTCGGTAACCAGCACCTGCTGCCGGCCTGAGGCCATGGTGAGCGGGGGCCGTTAAAGGTTAGGAGCTGAAAAGAGGAGTTAATCGATGATCAAGAATCCGATATTACCGGGATTTCATCCGGACCCTTCAATCCTTCGTGTCGGGGATGATTACTATATTGCCACCTCTACCTTCGAGTGGTTTCCCGGGGTGGAGATTCACCATTCCAGAGACCTGAAACACTGGGAACTGAGTGCACGGCCCTTGAGCAGGCGCAGCCAGATCGATATGGCGGGAAACCCTGACTCCGGAGGTGTATGGGCGCCGGATATATCCTATCATCAGGGTACATATTACCTGGTGTACACCGACGTCAAACACCACAGCGGCATCTTTCGGGACACCCATAATTACCTGGTAACCGCTCCATCGATTACCGGTCCCTGGTCCGAACCGGTCTACCTGAATTCCACCGGATTCGATCCGTCCCTCTTTTTCGACGATGACGGTAGGGTGTATCTCCTGAACATGACCAACGACTGCAGACCCTGGAACAACCGTTTTTCCGGAATATCCCTGCAGGAGTTTTCCCTGAAGGAGATGAAGCTCAAAGGCTCTCCTCAGATCATCTTTCCAGGTACCGAACTCGGGTTTACCGAAGGTCCGCACCTGTACAGGCTCAACGGGTACTATTATTTATTGACCGCTGAAGGGGGGGCCAGTTACAACCATGCGGTGACCATGGCACGGTCCGAATCACTCCGCGGACCCTATACGGTGGATCCCATGAACCCCATGCTGAGCTCCCGGGATACTCCGGAACTCGAACTTCAGCGGGCGGGTCATGCGGATATTGTCCAAACCCGGAACGGAGACTGGTATATGGTGCACCTCTGCGGCCGGCCCCTCCCGGGAACACGGAACTGTATTCTCGGCAGAGAAACGGCAATCCAGAAGGTCTTCTGGGACGAGAGCGGCTGGCTCCGTTTGACGACAGGCGGCAGGGCCCCGGTAATGGAAACCGAGGAGGCGGGCCTTCCCGAATGGATACCGGATAAAACCGAGCCGGACTGTGATGACTTTGATTCGCCGGTCCTTGGCAGCAGATACCAGACCCTGCGTATCCCCTTTGAAAAAGGCATCATGAGTCTGAGCGAGCGCCCCGGATATCTCCGTTTGCGGGGACAGGAATCCTTGAGTTCACTATTCAGGCAGAGTCTCCTGGCAACCCGCATACTCTCTTTCAGATGCAGGATGGAGACTCGTATCGAGTTTGCTCCATATACCTTTCGTCAGATGGCAGGACTCATCTGCTATTACGATACAATGCGGTATCACTACCTCTATATAACTCATTCGGAATCCGCCGGACGGATCCTGGCTATACAATCCTGCAAGGGGGGCGATTACTACTTTCCCTTGCGGGAGACGGAAGGATTGGAGGATTTTGTTCAGCTCCCCGGCGAAGAGTCCGTCGGGCTGCGGGCGGAGATTGACGGGGAAACTCTTCGCTTCTTTTACTCCCATGGTGCAGGCGAAAACTGGCAGCAGATCGGTCCCGACCTGGATTCAAAGGTGCTTTCGGATGAATACATGCAGCGAAACAGCTTTACCGGGGCCTTTTCCGGGCTGTGCTGTCAGGATCTTTCCGGTGAACGTCTGCATGCCGATTTTGACTATTTTGAGTACAGAGATGTAAAACAGGATTGATTACTTCCATAACAGTTTTTATACTTCTCATAGAAACCTGTAAAGGAAAAGCGGGGATTATGTCTCGATTCTGAGGCATGAAATCCCTTTTTTTCGTTGTTTTTTCTTCATGGTAAAAAAAACTTGTAAAATCTATGGTATATCTGATATATTATTTATCATAGATTCTATGGGTGCTGAATAACCAGATCCCCGATGGAGCAATGCGATGCTGATAGAAATAGAGGATGATTTTCGGAGTTCATCTGACAAGGCCTACGAAAAGATTTTTGACATGATTCTTACCGGACAGCTGAAACCCGGAGAAAAGCTTATCCGTCGCAAGCTCGCTGAGAAAACAGGGGTCAGTACAATTCCGGTTATGGAAGCTCTGTTGCGTCTCGAGGCCCTCGGTATTGTGGAATCCATTCCCTATCGCGGTTCCAGGGTCGTTCCGATCACCAAGGAGAAGGTACGGGACTGGTATGCCCTCAGGGAGGCCATCGAATGTCAGGTTATGCGCATTATTACACGCACCCTTACGGAAGATGAAATTGCCGACCTGGAAAAACTGGCGAACAAGCTGGACGCCATGGAGCAGGCAGGGGATACCGAAGGGGAGGAATTCTGGGAGCTCCACTTCGAGATGCACATGATCATGGCCAGAAAAACCGGGCATCAGTCGCTTATCGATTCACTTCACCGAATAAACCTGTTCCGGTTGCTGCAGCGGGCTCAGTACAGCGCGACGGAGCATAAGAATCAGATTCCCAAGGACAATCACCACTGCCTTATAGATGCCCTGCGTACCAGAGATCCTCTTATTGCGGAAGAGGTTATGCGGGAACACATCTATCACAGCGGCATTCTGAGCTGATTTGCTCAAAGTCTTGACACATATTTTCTCCTCTTCTCTATAGAAAATCCTTGACACCTGAGATCGCCAGGTCTAAGATGATATACCAAGTATATCAATTATATTATTGATATCCGATTATGGAGTAGCAAAAGGAAACTGCAAATTAATCAGGTATTGGAGAGGAGCAGCATGCCGCAGATTCATGTTTGGGAACGTCACGAGATTGTCTTTCAGGCTGAAAAGGAGTACAGGAATCCCTATATGGAGGTGGATATGGGTGTTCACCTCCGGGGGCCCGGGTTCAACAAGCGTGTTTACGGGTTCTGGGATGGAGGAAGCACCTTTAAAATCCGCCTGACCGCCACGAAACCGGGAACCTGGACCTGGGAGAGCTTTGCAAATGTCGATGACCCGGGACTGAAAGGTAAAACCGGATCCTACACCGCGGTGGAATGGACCGAAGAGGAAAAACAGGAGAATGTCTGTCGCCGCGGTTTTCCCCGGCCCACAGTCAACAAACATGCCTTTGAAATGCCCGATGGTACACCCTTTTTCTGGCTGGCTGATATGTGGCTCGCGGCGGCAACGAATCATTACCCCTGGCGGGAGGAAGATAAGTCCTATCCCCTGGGCCCTGAGGTCGGTTTCAAGGACATGATTCATTATCGCCGGGACCAGGGCTACAACGGAATTACCATGATTGCCTGTTTTCCCGCCTGGGGAATAGACCGGCTGCCGGCCTGGGC
>Ga0334900_1001712_pt1 | contig 22175 bp, 22 predicted proteins | sample GraSluR3_MG_2_FD_207231 | JGI IMG/M metagenome (GOLD analysis project Ga0334900, IMG submission 207231) | Sludge microbial communities from methane-producing bioreactor in Wageningen University, Netherlands - Granular Sludge_31_08-R3 | ecosystem: Engineered > Bioreactor > Anaerobic >...
CACATACAGGCGGGAAAGATCATCGAGGACCTATCCCGGATCATCCGAACCTTTCACATATCCCTTCCCGCCGATCTGGCCCTTACATTCAAAGTCATACTCACCGCGGAGGGACTGGGCCGGGAGCTGGACCCTGAATACAATATAATCGAGGCGGCGGAACCTTTTCTTCGGGAATACATGTTCGAAAGGATCCGGCCTAAAGAGCGATTTACCGACACCCTGGATTTTCTTGCCGAGGCCGGGACTTTTTTCAGAGGACTTCCAAACGACGCCAGCATGATCATGAAGAAGCTTCGGGCCGGAAAACTGAAACTGGAGGTCGAGATAAAGGGACTGGATACAACAACCAGGGAACTGGACAAGTCCTTCAACCGCCTGGCCTTCAGCATTATAATCGCGGGGCTCCTGATCGGATCCTCCTTCATGAATCAGTTCGAAGGGGGTCTGAAAGTCTTCGGATTCTCCATAATTGCCCTGGGCGGCTATTTTGTTGCAGGGGTACTGGGACTCTGGCTGATTATCGGTATTATCCGGTCCGGAAGGATATAGCGCCTTTATATCTTTCGGCTAAAATTATACTCCCCGAAGGAGGCAAGGATCTCCCGGAACTCCCCGTACGCAGCAGCCAGGCCCTCAATTTCTGCTTCTGCCATACGCTGGTATGTTTGAAGAAGTGTTTCCACTTCTCCAAGAACACCGCTCGTTTCCAGTTTTTCACGTACAAAACGCATATCGTCAGGACCCACTTCCGAGGCGCCGACCAGCCGGGTTATTCTCTCCTTTTCTGGTCCGTTCAGCCGGTTCAGCAGTTTAACATAGAAGATGGTCTGCTTTCCCTCGTTCAGATCGGTTCCCACGGGTTTGCCTATCTCCTGCTGTTTTCCAAAGAGTCCGAGTTCGTCGTCCCGAACCTGGAAGATAACCCCCAGAAGCTCCCCGAGGCGGCTCAAGGATTCAAGGGATTTTTCATCGCCCCCTCCGATAAGGGCTCCCGCCATCAGGGGCATGGAAAAGGTGTAGCGTCCGGTTTTGTGAACATAGAGAGAAAGGACCTCCTCTTCTGAAGGAGGCTCCGGCAGAACCCCGGCTCTGATATCCTGCATCTGCCCCAGCCCGACACCGGCCATCTCCCGGGAGCAGAGGGTCATCAGCTTTCCCAGAACCTCCGGAGGAACCCGGATGGATGAGAGAATCTCGCAGCCCAGGAAAAAAGAGATATCTCCTACACAGATACCCAGGGATTCTCCGGTCCGCCCGGCATCCGAGGCGTTTTCCCCTTTGAGATCTTCGGCGAACTGGACATGCATGGCCGGCTTCCCCCTCCGTAAGAGATCCCGGTCCATTATGTCGTCATGAATCAGCAGGGCGGACTGGAAAAGTTCCATTACAGCCCCCAGCTTGTCGGCCTCCTCATCCACCTGGCCGGCAAAGAGTCCCTGCCCCAGCCCGGCAAGTCCTCCCCGGATCATCTTCCCTTCCCGGGAGTAATCGAGAAGTCTCTCTGCTGCAACGGGGCCCAAGGGGTTGATCGCCGCCAGTTCTCCGGCCCGGTGATGGAGAAAATCCTCCAGGTATTTATATATTGCTTTTCTGCGCAGGGCAAAAAACTCTTTCATCCTCAGCATACCTCTTCTGAATATTCTGTTCTGTAGCGCGACACTCCCAGCTTCCTGAATGAGGGGAGCAATGTCAAGCTTTACTGCCCGGCGACTCTTGCCCCGGGCACTACTTTCAGGTAGCTTACACTACATGATACGCTATATTCTATTCGATCTGGACAATACCCTCTACCCGGAATCGAGCATTCTTGGAGAGCGCTTCGAGAAGGGAATCAACAGCTTCGTCGCCAATTATCTCGACATCAGTGAGGAAGAGGCACGGCGTCAACGCAGGGAACGCCGCAGGGAGTTCGGAACAACCCTGCAGTGGCTGATTCAGGTTCATAACTTTACCGATATTGATGATTACATGGATGCGGTACATCCGAAAAGAATGGAATGCTATCTTACAAAGAATCCCGCTCTTACCAATATCATACGCTCCCTTCCGGTTAAAAGGTCAATTCTGACCAATTCCCCCAGGGAACACGCGGAACGTGTTCTGAGCTACCTGGAAATCCTGGACCAGTTCGAGCAGATTTTCGACCTTAGATACAACAACTTTGTGGGAAAACCGGATCCCGCCGTCTACAGCCGCATTCTGGAAGTTATTCAGCAGCGGCCGGAGGAAACCCTTTTTATAGATGATATTCCGGGTTACCTGGAGCCATTTCGTCGCATGGGCGGTCATGCTCTCCTGATCGACGAAATGGGACGGCATCCCGGGGGGGAATATCCGGTAATTCAGCGGATCGATGAACTCCCCGCCTTCCTGGGAAAAGAGTACGGACTTGTCCTCAATCCCTGAAGAATCAGCGGAGCCGTATGCTGGAAAAGGGATGAAGGTCCAGACTGTTCGTATACCATCCGTCCCACTTTTCCGTATCAATCAAATTTGCGGAGGCCCTGAAGAAAACGGGAATGGCCCCCATATCCTCTCTGACGAGAATTGACTCCGCCCTGGCCAGCTGTTTGAAGCGCTCCTCTCCGTAGGGAAGATCCTCGGCGCTCAGCAGGGCCTCGTCGAAGGCCAGATTCCTGTACAATCCGTCGTTGTTCTCGTGAATGGAAATAAAGGGAGCAAGAAAGGCAAGAGGATCCGGGAAATCTCCCATCCAGCCGGCCCGGGCAAGGCTGAAATCATGAAGACGACGGGTAATAAGGTAACTGCCCCACTTCTCGTTGACCGGCTCACAGCGCAGATTGAGGTTCTCCCGCCAGGACGCAGAAATAAATTCCAGAACATCCCGGTTGAAATCCGAGCGGTTATACAGAATGGAAAATGGCGGAAAACCTTTTCCGTCTGGAAAACCGGCCTCTGCCAGCAAGGTCCTGGCCATTGAGGCGTCCTCTTCAAAAAGAGCTTCCCCGGAATATCCTGGAAGATTGGGTGGAACAATCCCGTAGGCGGCGACAAGCCGTCCCGCCGCCAGCTTGTCGACCAGATCCTTCCGATTAAATCCCAGCGACAGAGCCCGGCGAACCCGTGGATCGCTGAAGGGTTCCTGTTCGTTGTTGACCAGGAGATAATAGTTTTCCAGCGTCGGGGCCAGATGAAGGGCATCATTCTCATGGAGTTCCAAAGGCAGCTCCTCCGGCAGGTCCCATACCCAGTCAACCTTTCCGTCCATGAACATGCCGACGGCAATTTCAGCCTCCGGAACAACACGATAAACAAGCTTCTTCACGGCCGTCTGTCCGGCATTCCGATATTGATTATTCCTGGTCAGGGTAATGCCGCCGCTCTCGCCCCGCTCCTGGGGCAGGAAAGCTCCGTTTCCAGCAAAATTTTCAGGATCTGTCCAGGAGGGACCAAATTTATCAATCCGATGCATCGGTACAACAAGAAAGGCAGGATGTACAAGGGCCTGGATAAAATGGGGCATCGGCCGGATCAGTTCGACCTGAAGAAGATAATCGTCAACGGCTCTGATACCTACCACCTCCGGTCCCGCAACACCGGAAAGGTACTCCCGGGCTCCCCTTATGAATAATCCAGGGTACCAGGAAAAGGGCGAAGCGACTTGAGGATCCATTCCCCGCAGCCAGGAATCCACTACAGTCTGGGCGCTTATTCGTATTCCGTCACTCCATACCGTCTCTCGAAGGGTAAAACTGACTTTCAAACCGTCATCGCTGGGTCCCCAGCTCTCCGCGATTCCCGGCACCGGAGCCCCTGTTTCCGGATCAGCACGTACCAGGCCTTCGAAAAGAGCATGGACAATACGCTGCTCTCCGGGGCTCTTTGCATAATGAGGATCGATGCTTTCTATTCCCCGGGTCCCGGCAACAACAAACTCTTCCACTGAAGTACCGAGAAAGCAACCCGGCATGGAAAGGAGACAGGCTGTCAGCAGCAGCAACAGAAGGACAGTTCTCATATCCGGTTACTCCAGGCATCGAGATCCAGAGCAAAGGAGCTGCGGTACCTGGTAAAACCATACTCATCCAGAACCCGGCCCATGCTCTGGGCGCTTCCCCACAGATCCAGAATGACCCGTTTCACCTCCCGCTTGTAGGCCTCCCGTATATAGGTATCCAGAAGCAGCCGTGCGAGTCCGAGGCCCCGGTATTCCGGTTCCACATAAAACTGCAGCAGGAACGAGACCCCCGGGTCCTCATCAAAGAACTTCGCTGCCTGGGGACTGAGCCATGCGTCGGTACCCCAGATCAGCCCTGCGGTCTCCCCTTCCGGTGTGGAAGCCTGGTAAAGTACCAGCTTGTCCGGGTTATCCGGAACAATAGCGCGGCGGGAGAGGAACAGCAGATGGGTCAGATCACGCGGATTGTCTCCGCAGGCCTCCCTGAAAGCCTTCAGGTCATACTCCTCCAGACGCTCCTTCAAGTCCATATCTCCCGGTGAAATTACAAAATCGGTGAGGACAAGGTCTTCCGTCTCTTCCCGCTCGGGACCCAGTTTCTGAAATCCCAGAGCCTCGCATACCTGTTCGTACCATTCCAGGACCCTGGCCCGCATTTCACGCTCCTTGAACTGGAACCAGAGACGCTGAATATCTTCACGTTCCTTCAGGATATTCTTGAAGTTCCGGAATACCCCTTTCCTGGAGGCGAGGGCTTCACGCAGACGCTCCCGGAAAACCGGATTACGCAGGGAATCAACAAAACGCTCCATCAGCTGAAAACCGTCGGCGGAACTCCAGCGGGGAATCAGAATATATCGTGACTCGTCGGCACACTGATCCTCTTCGAGCTGGCTCTCTTCTTCAACTATGCCCTGCTCCAGATCCAGATAATAATAGGATATCTGGTTTTCCATGCCGAAGATTATCTGGTCGATTAATTCCGGTGTCAACTCCATACTCATACCCTGCACTGTAGCATAAAATTTCCCTTAATAGGCAAGAACCTGGGACACAAGCTCCGTTAGAGGCACCTGCCAGATCCTCCCGCTGGACCGTTCGTACACTTCAACCTCATCGTTCAATAAAAGCCCGGAGGTTACGACAATCCGGTAGGGAATGCCGATGAGCTCGGCATCGAAGAACTTGACCCCGGGAGATTCAAGTCTGTCATCCAGCAGAGCAATCTCCGGGCCGAGTTCCTCGTACAATTCGAAGACGACCTTCCTGACCTTGTGACTTTTTCCGATTCCCATCAGGTATACCTTGAAAGGCGCTACTTCCACCGGCCAGCAGATACCTTTTTCATCCCGATGAGCAGCAGCTACCGCATTAAGCAGCCGTCCCATGCCGATACCGTAGGAGCCCATATGGGGATGGTAACGTCTGCGTTTGTCATCCTGAAACTCGAGTCCCATGGCCCGGGAATAGACGTCACCAAGTTTAAAGATATTCCCCAGCTCAATAGCCCGCACCTCTTTCAGGGGATGTCCGCACTGGAAACAGGTATCCCGGCCCCGGGTCCTTACGATATCTCCCACCAGGGATGTTTCAAAATCGCGGCCGAAATTTACATTGACATAATGGAGCCCCGTCTCGTTTCCTCCCATTACCAGGTTGTTACTGTTCGCCACGGTATCGTCTACAACAACCAGGACATCCCCGGAGATCCCCAGGGGTGACATATAGCCTGGAGAGATCCCCAGCTCCTTAATCCGTTCGATCCCGGCAAGGTCCGATATGTTACAGCCGCTTACCTTGCTGAGTTTGTCGACACTGACCTCATAATCTCCCCGTACAACCGCCATTACCAGCCCCCGGGAGGACTGATACATCATCGATTTGACAAGCTTCGACTTGGGAAGTTTCAGATAACGGGACAGGCGATTCATGGAGGTACATTCGGGAGTCAGGATCTTCTCCAGAGGAAGAGGATTTTCTGAACCGTACTCCTTGTGGGCAATGGCAACATCCCGGTTCGCCTTGTAAGCACAATGCTCACAAATGACAAAAACATCCTCCCCTTCCCTGGAAGGCATCAGGAACTCATAGGCTTTGTGTCCTCCCATGAAACCAACACCCGATTCAGCGGCGACAACAGTAAGGTCCAGACGCTGGAAAATGCGCTGATATGCAAGAAACATCCTGGGGAAGAAATTATTCAGGTCGGAATAGGAGCGATGAAAAGAGTAGGCATCCTTCATGATGAACTCACGGGAACGCAGAAGGCCTCCCCGGAGCGTCTCCTCGTCCCTGACCTTGGTCTGAAACTGGTACAGCAATACCGGCAGGTCCCGATAGGAGTTCAAACCCATACGCAGAAGCTCGACCATGGCCTCCTCGTGGGTAGGTGAAAGCACAAATTCCCGGCCCTGCCGATCCTGAAACCGAACCAGGGACGGACCAACAAGTTCCGCACGTCCACCCCGCTCCCATATCTCGTAGGGATTGATCAGGGGCACCAGGACCTCCTGCCCGCCAAGGGACTCCATCTCCTGGCGAATAATCTCCTTTATACGCCGCAGGGTACGTATGCCCAGGGGAAGATACGAGAAAAGACCCGGCCCCAGGGAACGGATAAAACCGGCCTGCTGCAGGACCAGGAAACTTTTCGCGGAACCTCCCTGAGGGCGTTCCCGCAGGGTTTTGCCAAAGAGTCGGGAGTAAAGCATGGCACCATTCTATGCCATGCCGTGAGGGGGGTCAAGAAAAGCATTCAATCATGGCTCCGCCCTTTTACCTTGACTTTCAGGGGGTATTTGGATAATTCTAAACATGATTTCCATTTTTTATCAGGAGACTATACATGAGTATTATTGAGTACGTTGAAGCACGGGAGATTATCGACTCCAGGGGAAACCCCACCGTAGAAGTGGACGTTATCCTGGAAGACGGCTCCATGGGACGGGCAGCCGTACCTTCCGGGGCATCTACCGGTGTTCACGAGGCTGTTGAACTGAGAGACGGCGACAAGAGTCGTTTCCTCGGCAAGGGCGTTCTTAAAGCTGTAGAGAACGTAAACAACATCATTGCTCCGGAGATTATCGGTCTGGATGCACTTGAGCAGATCGATGTCGACCGGACCATGATCGAGCTGGACGGAACCGAGAACAAGGGCAAGCTTGGAGCAAACGCCATTCTCGGTGTCTCCATGGCAGTTGCAAGGGCCGCCGCGGACTATCTCGGGATCCCCCTTTACAAGTACCTTGGGGCTTACCATGCCAACAATCTTCCCGTTCCCATGGCAAACATCATCAACGGAGGCTCCCATGCGGACAACTCCGTGGACTTCCAGGAGTTCATGGTTATGCCCGTGGGCGCTCCTTCTGAAAGGGAAGCCGTCCGCTGGATCGCGGAGATCTTTCATAACCTGAAGAGCCTGCTCAAGGAAGCAGGGCTTTCCACCGCCGTGGGCGACGAGGGCGGTTTCGCCCCCAACTTCAAGAGCAACGAAGAGGCTCTGACCTTCATCATGAATGCCATAAAAAAGGCCGGCCTGAAGCCCGGAGACGACGTGATGATCGCCCTTGATCCCGCTTCATCAGAGTTCTCCACCAAGAATGCCGACGGTTCCTACACCTATGAGCTGAAGTGGTCCACCGGACAGAAGTTCAGCAGTGCCGAGATGGCCGATTTTTGGGCCGACTGGTGCGACCGCTACCCCATCATCTCCATTGAAGACGGCATGAACGAGGACGACTGGGACGGCTGGAAGGTTCTTACCGACAAAATCGGCGACCGTGTACAGCTTGTCGGCGACGACCTTTTCGTAACCAACACCAAGCGGCTGAAAGAGGGAATCGAAAAGGGTATCGCAAACTCCATCCTGATCAAGGTAAACCAGATCGGGACCCTGACGGAAACCTTCGAGGCTGTGGAAATGGCAAAACGCGCCGGCTACACCGCCATCATCTCTCACCGTTCCGGGGAGACATCGGATAACTTTATTGCCGACCTGGTAGTGGGTCTCGAGACCGGTCAGATCAAGACCGGTTCCATGTCCCGATCGGACCGGGTAAGCAAGTACAACCAGCTCCTCAGAATCGAGGACCAGCTGGAGGGAATCAGCGAGTACGCAGGCAGGAACGCTTTCTACTCGATCAAGCGCTGATTACAGCTGCCTACAAAAAAAAACCGCCCCTCGTGGGCGGTTTTTTTTGTCTCAGGGGAATTATTACATGGGTGCTAATACGTAACAGAAAATCCTCTGTAATTACCGGTAGGGGCAAAATCGTCCCTGTCTACCCGGTCAACCCTGGCCATCGAAGGACCCCGCCGAAGCCACGCATACAGGGAATCCAGGGCGGGATCCGCGCCTTCCGCCCAGACCTCAACGCTGCCGTCGGGCCTGTTTCGTACATATCCTGCAAGCTTCAAAGCCTGCGCCCTTTGTACGGTGGAATATCGAAAACCTACCCCCTGCACGCGGCCGTACACTGTAAACCTGCCGGCCCTTTTTTCAGCTTTCCCCATTCTTCTCCGCATCGAGGGTGGCGGTGATCATCTCCGCCAGCTTGCCGTAATCGAAGGGCTTATACAGTACGGGAAAGGGAATTGAAAAATCGGGGCGCAGAAAACCGGAGGTAATGAACACCTTCTTGTCGGCGCAGAAGGTATGGAGAAACTTTATCCAGTAGTCTCCCCCCAGGACATTCATGCGGTAATCCGAAACAATAAGATCGACACGGCTGTCCAGAAGGTGCTTTATGGCACCAACCCCGTCGGAAGCTACGAGAACCTCGAAGCCCTTCTTCTTAAGGTAATCCCGGAGAGTCAGACGGATGGCGTCTTCATCTTCAACAATAAGAATAACTCCCTGCGCTCCCATTCAATACCTCTTAGTGCAGCTTCTCTGAGATAGCTTCAACCAAAGCGTCAAAATCAAGGGGCTTGGGAAAGAAAGCATCGGCCCCCTCTTCAACTATCTGCCTGCCGTCCTTCTCCGGGTCAAGCCCGCTTATGGAGATGACAAGGGGGTTATTGAGTTTGGGATCCTCTTTTATTCTTGCGCAGAGTTTATGTCCGTCGATACCCGGAAGATCAATATCCAGAACTACACATACCGGATTGTTTTCAGCCAGCAGCCTGCCGGCCTCAAAACCATCGAAGGCCTGGACAACATCATATTCGGGAAGCTTGCGTACAAGTATTTCCCTGAGCATACTGTTCAGGTCCCGGTCATCATCGACAATAAGAATTGTCCGTCTCTCGCTGTCCCTGGTCAATTCGATGAGTTCGTCGGGAATCCTCATGCCTCTGGATTCGAGAAACTCGAGGAGGTCCTCGGCATAGATGCGATACTGACCGCCGGGAGTTGTAAAGGCCTTCAGATGCTGATTCTTGATCCAGTTAATGGCAGTCTGGTTGACTACCCCGCAAATGTTCGCGACCTCCAGGGCTGAAAAGATTCTGATTTTTTTACCATTCTTTGACACAAACGTACCCTCACTGTATGCACAGATAATCTTAAGGATGCTAGTAACAACTATATTAGTGTAACAAATACATCCAAAATGTCAACGAAAAACTGGTCACTATGGAGAGATTTGAACTCAAAAATCGTGTTTTTCAAAGAATAATGCAATATCACGGTAGTGGAAACCCATTTTTTCGAGCTTTCTCATATATTCTTCCCGGGACAGGCCAGCTTTCTTCCGTTTAATCTTTTCCAGACTCCCGGTCAGCGCCTCATCCAGCACTTCAGGTGTGTAGGTTTCTTCGAGAACCGCGCTGATCACTTCCCGGGGGACGCCTTTCTGCCGCAAGCGCCGTTCCATTAGCCTGGGCCCCTCGGGCTTTCTCCGCAGGCGTGAGCTTACATAGACGCGGGCAAAACGTCCGTCGTCAAGAAGTCCCTGAAACGCAAGTTCTGAACAGACCCGTTCTGCCAGCTCCCTTCCGAATCCTCTTTGACAGAGCTTCAGCAGTAACTCCTGCGACGAGTGTTCCCGCCGGGACAAAAGATCCAGGGCCTTCCTGCGAACCAGAAAAGCCTCCTCCGCCGTCCGAAGTTCTTCCATCTCTTCCCGCTCAAGAGAAGCCCCGGCAAAATACCGGGAAGCATCGTAGGATTCAAAGGGGATAAAAAAAGAGGAACCGTCAGACAGTCCGAGCCGAAAGGCGGACTCTGCGGTTCCCCATTGCAGTGAAACGATAGTAATATCAGCGTTTGGAGAACTGGAACTTGCGCCGTGCTCCCGGCTGTCCATACTTCTTCCGCTCCACCATTCTCGGGTCCCGGGTAAGGAAGCCGTTGGCCCTTAAGGGGCGAATGTTTGTCTCGTCATAGGCAACAAGGGCCCGGGAGAGACCATGTCGGCAGGCGCCGGCCTGTCCCGTTATACCTCCACCCTTGACGTTGATCAACAAATCAAACTTGGTCAGGGTGTCGGTAACATCCAGGGGCTGCTTTACAATGTAAACCATGCTGGGATTGGAGAAATAGGTCTCCACGTCCTTGCCGTTGATGGTTATCTTGCCGCTTCCTTCGCGTAAATAAACCCGGGCTACGGAGGTCTTCCGCCGGCCGGTACCTAATGCTAAATTCTTAACCACTCTGCTACTCCTTCAATCGGTTCACACCGAATTATTCAAGAACTTCCGGCTGCTGAGCGCTGTGGGGATGATTCGGTCCAGCATATACCTTTACATTCCGAAACAGCTGACGTCCCAGGGGACCCTTGGGAAGCATGCCCTTTATGGCCTTCTCCAGGGGGGCTGTGGGTTTACGGGAGATCAGGTCACTGAAGGTTTCTGATTTTATACCGCCGGGATACCCTGAATGTCGGTAATACATTTTACGCTGAGCCTTATTGCCGGTTACTTCAATCTTGTCGGCGTTGACAATAACTACATAATCCCCGATTTCCTGGTGGGGGGTATAGTAGGGTCTATTTTTTCCCCGCAGAAGGCGTACAACTTCTGTAGCCACCCTGCCGAGGCGCTTGTCGGCGGCATCGATCAGGAACCATTTCCGCTCTACTTTGCTCGGTTTTACGAATATCGTCTTCATTCAAATCGCCTCAATACTAATGAGAATTGGAACACATATTTCCATACATCCCGAGGCTTGTCAAGCCGTCGAAACTGTATCGTTTGCCCTTTTACGCTGTCCTTAGTAAATTCCGACCATGCGGGTTACCATTAACAGACAACAGTGTGTCGGCTGCGGGTTATGCGAGGAACTTTTACCCGAGGTGTTCATTATGCAGAACCAGAAGTCCCGGGTCAAGCAGAAAGGCCTGAAAAAGGCGAACAAAAACGAGGTTCTGACCGTTGCGGAAGACTGTCCCGCAGAAGCCATAATCATCAGCGAAAACGCTGACGGCGAATCATAATTATCAGAGCCGCGGAAAAAAACAGATACGGCAGCATATCCAGAACCAGAGCAGCCAGAGGAATATCCCCGAACAGTAGCAGGGAACTGTCTATAATACCGAAAAAACTGAGGGTGGTAAAAGTAATCTCCAGATAACGCAGAACAATGCCCATTATTACCAGCATCCATGCGGCGTCCCTGGTCTGGGACCAGAAAAGGATGGCCAGAAATGCGCTTATCCCTCCCAGAACGAGCTGTGCAATATGGGGAATCATCATACTGAATTCCATTTTTCCTCCGCATTTCTTAACATTTTTATGTCTCCCTCCTGGTAGTCTCCGGGGATAATCGAAGGAAGGCGGTAATCCGGGGACGGATAGAGTCCGCAGGCGATCAGCTCCCGTGCCAGTCCGGGATAGGATTCCCTGTCGCAGCGGGGAAAGAGATAGGGACCCCGTCTCTCCCAGGGCCCCCTGGGGAAGCTCTCGTAAAAAACCGGGTCCGCAGCGCGTATCCATTGCAGAAAAAGCCCCGCGGCATAAACCTGGGGAGCAAGCAGAAAGGAAGGCAGCGGAGCCGGTTCAAGGTCCAGGGATTTTCTGCTCAGAACAAACACCCCGCCCCAGGTCCCCGCCCCGGGCAGTACCGGGATCAGTACATCTGCAGGCTGTTCCGGCAGAAAGGGTCTCCAGATGCAGGGCCTGGACTTCTCCGCCGGTTCATCCTTCCCGTAGCCCGCATCTATGGGGTCCCGGAAAGGGGCACAGTCTGCTCCGAGACGTGATTCCAGCGCATGTTTGGCCTCCGGAAAGGAAGGAAACAGGATAACCTGAGGGTAGTCGGGGAAAAAGCTGTTCAGCAGCTTTGCAGCCCGCTTCTCCCATACCGAAGGCAGAGCGGAAGGTCCCAGTTTATCCAGACTGTTCCTGAACCGCAGAGCAAGCCCCTTCGGGCGACTCCCCAGCATTCCACGTCCCGCATCCTGATACAGATCCAGAAAGCGCCGTCCCTCCGGGGAATAGAGACGAAAACCGCGGCTGCGGCGGATTGACGGAAAATCCGAAAAGGAAACGGCGGAGGGAAGTTCAAAACTCATCGATGTAGACCCTCTCAAGGTGATTCTCGAACTCGGGGTAGAAGGTTGCGCTGCGTCCGGTCTCAAAGCGTACGATAATCAGTTCCCGTTCGCCGTTCAGCCAGGATTTTACCACAACCCCCGTACCATAGGCATCATGATAGACGCCGTCGCCGGGGGAATATGTCAGGGATGCGGAACCCGCCGGCTTTTCGTCCCCCTCCACCTCTATCCGCTCCACCGGGATTTCTCTCAAAAAACAGGAGGGACTCTGGAGGTTCCTCCGGCCCCAGATAAAACGACTGCGGCAGCTGGTCAGGATAAGTTCTTCCTTCGCCCTGGTCAGGCTGACGTAGAAAATTCGCCGCTCCTCTTCGTAATCGACCTCCCGAAAACCGTTGCTTCCCGGAAAGAGCTCCTCCTCCATACCGGTGATAATGACCCGGGGAAACTCCAGCCCCTTGGTATTGTGCATGGTTATGAGTGTAACATACTCCCCGCTCTCCTCTTCCGCGGTCATGCGGGAACGGTCCAGTTCAATATCCTCGAGAAAGGAGATCAGGGCCTCGAGACCGCGGCCGTATTCAGCTGCGGCATTGACCATCTCTTCAAGGTTGGAGGTCTTCTGTGTCGCGGCTACCTCATCCTGTTTCTGATGGTAGTCGAAGAGTCCGGAATCCCGGATGAGAAGTTCTATCACTTCCGCAAGGGGGGCCGTTTCCAGCATCTGCCGCAGCCTTCTGTACAGATCCACAAAACCTGTGAGACCTGCGGCTGACCTGCCGCCAAGAGAGGGCAGAACTGCATCGCAGGCGGCCAGAAGGTCATCCCCTTCCGCCTGGTCCAGGATACGCTGCAGCGTTGAATTGCCGATTCCCCGGGCAGGTTTATTGATAATCCGTCTGAAGGCGACCTCATCCAGGGAGTTGGAAATAAAGGCAAGAAAGGCCAGGACATCCTTGACCTCCTCTCGTTCATAAAAACGCAGGGACCCGACTATCCGGTAGGGAATACCCCGGCGCAGAAAAACCGACTCAAAGGCCAGGGACTGCGCATTGGTCCGGTAGAGAATGGCCGTATCGCTGTATCGACGGTCGCCAAGAAGTCGGGCGCAATACTCGGCTTCTTCATCATGGTCCCGCAGATAGACGATTCTGGCTCTGACCCCTTCCGGATTCCGCGTCCACAGGGTCTTTCCCAGACGTTCCTGGTTATTCGCTATTACAGCTGAGGCAACGGCAAGAATGGTCCCCGTAGAACGATAATTTTCCTCCAGCCGAATAACCCTGGTATCCTTGAATTCCCTGGAAAAGTTCAGAATGTTCTGGACCTCTGCACCGCGGAAACGGTAGATCGACTGGTCTTCGTCGCCCACAACACAAATATCCGTGTCAGGCCCTGAAAGAGCGTTCAGCAGCTTGAACTGGGCCACATTCGAGTCCTGGTACTCGTCTACCATTACCGCTCTGAAGCGCTGATGGAAACGACGCCTGAGCTCCTCCACATCCTCGAGGAGCTTGACCGGCTTCATGATCAGGTCGCCGAAATCGACGTTTCCCATCCTGTCAAGCCGCTCCTGATAGAGCCTGTAGAGGCGGGGAAACTCCGGATCGGACGAGATCGACGTCAGATCGTCATCGGGCCCCAGGGCATAATCCTTGGCCCGACTGATCATTCGGATATAGCGCTTCAGGTCCTGCTTCTTGCGGGAATCCTGGGTCGAGTGGAGCAGGGTCAGGGAATCGTCGTCGTCATAGATGGTAAATCCCGATTTCAGACCCGCCAGGTTTGCGTTGCGGCGCAGCAGCCAGGCTCCGAAGGAGTGAAAGGTCCGGATCATGACCCCGGCTGTTCCGGGGCTTAAGGCTGCAGCCCGTTCGGCCATCTCCCGGGCAGCCTTGTTGGTAAAGGTTACGGCCAGGATCGACATGGGATCAAATCCCGCGACATCGCAGAGGTAGGCGATTCGGGTGGTTATTACCCGGGTTTTTCCGGAACCGGCGCCCGCAAGTATAAGCAGGGGGCTCCCATAGTGTGTTACAGCTTCAAGCTGCTGGGGATTGAGATTCTCCAGATAGTCGGGACTTCTCATATATGTGTAGGACTTTATCGTAAAAGTGCTAACGCCTCAAGGTCGATTCCATTACAGGCGGTAATTTGCGCTTCCAGCAGATCTCCGGCAGAGAGACCCTCGCCATGCAGGACCACTGAACCGTCTACCTCCGGAGCATGGATATAGCCCCGGGCCAGGGCAAGATCTTCTCCCTTGACAGGTTCATCCACCAGAAGTCTCATGGGTTTACCGATAAATCCGGCCAGAACTTCCCGGCTGATCTCCGTCTGCAGGAGTTCCAGCCGGGGCTTCCAGGCGGCAGCACGGTACCGGCTCCAGCGGGCCTGGGGAGTCCCGGCGTAGCGGGCGGCGGGGGTATCTTCCTCGGGGGAATAGACAAAAAAACCGGCCCACAGAAAACGTCCCGCTTTCAGAAAATCCTCCACCTCCCGGCGTTGACGGCTGGTTTCCCCGGGAAAACCGAGAAGAATCGTGGTGCGGAAAACAGCTTCAGGAAGGATGCTCCGGATACGGGAAATCAGTTTCAGATAGGTCTCTGCAGTGCCGCGACGACCCATCCGGCTCAGTATATCTGCGGAAGCATGCTGAAAGGGTATGTCAAAATAGGGCAGAATCCTTGGGTCCTTCTGCATGACAGGTAGAATCTCCTCGGGAAAGCGGTCAGGGTGGATATACAGAAGGCGCACCCAGAAATCTCCGGAAAGAGCGCTTATCCTCCTGAGCAGCTCCGGCAGTTCCTGCCCTCCCCGGTCACGACCGTAGGAGGCCAGATCCTGGGCAACGAGATTAATTTCGAATATGCCCCTTGACAGTAGATCCTTGATCTCCTTGAGAATATCCTCCATGCCCCTGCTGATAACCGATCCCCGGATAAGGGGGATAGCGCAGTAGCTGCAGCGGTTATCACAGCCTTCGGCGACCTTTACATAAGCCGTTCCCTTCGATGTGAGGAGCAGATCCCTCCGGATCTCTCTGGCGGCGTCCGGAAGTATCCGTACCGGGCGGCCTCCGTTTTCCAGTTCCCGCAGCACCTGTATGACCGCCTGGAGGTCTCGGTTGCCCGCCACGGCATCCGCTTCGGGGAGGACCATGGTATCCGCATAGCGCTGGGCAAGGCAGCCTGCGAGAACAATCCTTTTCTCGGGATACCGGGCCTTGAGCTCCATGGTTACGGAGATGGATTCCTCTTTGGCCGGCTGAATAAATCCGCAGGAGTTGACGATGATTGCATCCGCCGCGGACTGGTCATCGGTGTACAGGTAGCCCTCATCTTCGAGGAGCCGAATGAGGTACTCAGCGTCAACCTGGTTTTTGGCACAGCCAAGATTGACGATGGAGACGCTGCGTATGGAAACTGAGCTGTTTTCTTGTGTCATGAAGCCGGATTATCTTTCAGTACATAGGATAGAGGACAAGTTCATACTCTCCGTCAGTGATACGCCACTTCAATAATCGGGCCGCGACCTGTCCGGAGCGACCGAAGGAGACCTCTTCTCCTTTTATTCGTCCCTGTATTGCCCCGGCGTTGGAGGCCCATATCTTCAGGGTATTGCTGAAATTGAGACGCAGGACCTCGTCCCGCTGAAAAAAGCGTTCCTGCCTGGGTTCACTGTCATATTCATAGCGGACCAGACAGTTTCCCCGAAAGCTTGCCGTCAGGGTTATTGCTTCCGGAGAAGAGGAGCGGTACAGCACGCGGGGAGGGACTTCCCGGGAGGCAAGCTGCGTGGTCCCGACGGGAAGATCCTCAGTCGTAACAGCCGGCTGCTCCGGCCTGGTCACCGCCTTGTCCAGACGAAGAACAGTCGTGCCGGCGGAAGAATCGATATCCCGTACAAGGATATTCAGATCATCCCGCCCATCGCCGTTCAGATCAATTCTCCGCTCTTCTCCGAGATTCAGTAAAGCCTCTTCTCCTGCCAGGGAAAGACGTACCTGTCCGTCAGCTTCAAGCAGAGAAATGCTGTATTCCGGCCCGAGACCGGGAAGCTCAATCCTGGCTCCTGTTTCAAAACGCTGTTCCACGATTTCGTCGGAGAAAAGAAACCGTGATTCTTCCCCAGCCCCGGGAGCCTCACTGACCGCCTCATGGACTGCCGCCTCTTCTGGAACAGAACCCGAGGGATTATTCAGGCGCGGGAAAAACAGAATCCCTGCTCCCACCGCGGCGAGTACAACTATCCCGATCAGGACTAGCAGGAGGGGGGATGGGCCTCGTTTTACCAGAAGCTCATCCATGGGAACCGGCTGCTCCTGGATTTTAAAATTTTTATACAGAGATATCATCTCGTTAACATCGAGGCCGAGATAATCGCTGTAATTTCGCAGGAATCCGATCAGATAAGGCTCGCCGGGAAAAGCAGAAAAATCTTCCTGCTCCAGAGCTTCGAGATAACTCTTAGCTATGTTCGTGTCCCGGCACACCTGGTCCAATGAGTAGCCCTCTTCCATGCGCCGGCTCCGCAACTTTTCTCCTATGGATTCCATTCCTACCTACTCATCGGGGAAGATAAAATTATCAATAACATACGATGACGAAGGACTCTCGTAATTGAACCTTGCCTCGGGAATGTTCTGATTTGTTTTCAGATTTTCAAGATCGATCTGGATCTCGTCGTAATCCTTGGTTATTCCTTTCAAACGACGGATAAATCCGTTCTCACCGACGGACATCTCTATCTGACGGAAACCCTCGTCGGTATTCCTCCAGACAAGATTAAGCTTGATAACCTGCTCCCGGGAATTTTCCTCAAGAGGAACATAGCCGGGGCTTTCCTTGTAGGCTATGCTGTATCCCTGACGAAAAAGGCGCAGCCCCTGGGCATCGCTGTCTGACCTGGAGAGTTTCTGGGTGAGGGTAACACTCTGTTCCGGAAGATATACCGTTAACAGCCTGCCGTCGGAAACAATCACCTGATCCTCGGGCTCGGTAAAGTTGATCCGTATACGGTTGGGATTCTTGTAGTAGATAACCCCGGTCAGGACACTGTCCGGCTGGGTTATGCTTATGTCCGCTTCATAATCCTGTATGAACTCATACCTCTCCGATACCTGGTCGAAGAACCGGGAAGCTGTTAGAATCTCCTGGGAAAACAGAGGAACCCCGCCGCCGAATAATCCAAGCACGAGCGCCAGAGCATATATGTATAGAAACCTGATCATTCTTTTATTCGTCCGCATTAGAACCATCTTACTCAAGAGAAACCATTTGTCAAGATTCTCCTAATTCCCGCAGAATTATCCTGCGCAGGGCCGGATCATTGAGTTTAAGCCCCCCCCCGCATTCGCAGATAAAACGGGAATTATCGAGCCGTTCGGAGGCGCAGGCGACACAGTAGACCCGCCCGCATTTTTCACATTTTCCCGCCGGGGCCTCAGGAGGCGGTTCACCGTGGAGTCGCAGGGGCGGAACCGGATCACTGCTTTTTGCCTCCCGCCACTCCCTGCCGCAGCAGGCGCAGCGATAAGTGTCAAAGGCTGCATCCTGGAATCTCTCCTTCAAAAGAAGAAAGCGCCGGGAAAGCTCCGACAGGGTATTTTCAGCGGTACCGATGGCCTCCGCGGCTTCATGGAATTTTCGCCGGGTAATCAGGAGTTCGATCAGGTTCTCGTGGGCCTCGGGATTCCCGGGCTCCAGGCGAATGGCTTCAGTGTAGGCGGTTTCTGCCCTCAGGAATTCACTCTTCATCCAGGCGCAGTTTCCGATTCCCGTCATGGCGAAAGGATCTTCAGCATCCTCGAGTATATCCTGATACAGCTCCTCCGCCCGGCTTATCATATCCACCTTAAGACAGGCGGCGGCGCAGTTCATACGGTAATCCCTGTTCTCCGGAGCCATTCTGATCACCCTCTCATAGAGCTGCACGGCAGCGTCCAGATCGCCCCGGGTGACCAGCAGGTTCGCCCGCTGATTCAGAAGAACATGGGACTCCCCGGCCCAGGCATCCAGGCCGTCAAGATAGGCGATACCTGCGTCGGGCCCCTCTTCCAGACTCACAAGGTAGGCCATGTTCGCCTGGATCTCCTCCTCTTCCGGGGCCGCGGCAAGAGCACGGGACAGGAGTTCCCGGGCGCCGGTCAGATCACCCCTCAGGGCCCGCAGGAGACCCGTCAGGTTCAGGACCCAGCGATTATTCGGGGCCAGAGACCGCGCCCTCTCCGCCTCTTCCAGAGCATCCAGACCCAGGGCATGGAGATTGTCCGCCAGCTTGAGCCAGTACAGATAGTATTCCGGTTCCATCTGGGCCGCCTTCAGCAGGAAATCGACAGCCTCGTGGCGCCTCCCTTTCATGGCAAGCAGGGTGCCGTGTAAAAAAAGGACGGAACTCTCCTCATAGCCTTCCCGGATGAGGGCTTCAAGGATTTCTCCAGCCTTGTCATATTCCTCCCGGCCGAAAAAGACCTTACCCTCCAGGGCTCGGACCTCCGGGCTGTCTGCAGCAAGTTCCCGTATGGCGGGAAGGATTCCTTCCAGATCGAAGTAGGCTTCCTGTGCAAAATAGAGTCTGGCAGCGCTCATGTAATCGGACAGGGCGGCCCGGAAATCCCCCATACGCTCCCTGGCGCGGGCAGCGTTTACAAAGAAAAGAGGAATTTCGCTGTTAATCTCGCAGGCCCTGGTATACGCATTCGCAGCTTTATCCCAGTTCCCGACCCCGAACTCACCGTGACCAAGGAGGTTCCAGATCATTTCATCGTCAGGAAAACTCTCCACCTTCTTCCTCAGGAAGTCTTTCAGGTCCAGATAGCGGTTTTCCATGTACAGAAGATTGGCCTTCTCCTTGATGGCCTGCAGATAATCGGGATCGAACTTCAGACACTCCTCAACAGCGCTCAGTGCTTCGGGAAAGAGTCCGAGCTGAAGGCAGCATTCCGCGAAGAGAAAATACTCATCCCGACCAGGGCCTCCCTGGGAGAAAGCCCTGCGCAACTGTACAAGGGCGGCGGCAAAATGGCCGATGCCATGGAGTGATTCGGCCAGGGCAATACGCCGTGAACGCGGTGCTTCCTGTACCTTTGACCAGCGATAATAGGCCGCCTCCACATCGATGGGAATGGAATTGAGATCAAGCTTTTCGAGAAAAAAACTGGCCCGGTCTGTTTCGTCGTAATTCTGTCCGCCGAAGGCGATCCGTCCGCTGTGGAGGTTCTCATCGGAAAACTCCCCTACCCATTCCCGGTTTATGGTAAATACAAAGGAATCGTCCCGGGCAATGAGACCAAGACGGAAAAGTCCCTTTTCCGGAAGAGGTGCCGGAGTCCAGGGAATGAGGGTCATGGGTTTGTCGTTAAAAACCAGATCGAAACGGTAGTAGCCGTGATTGGAGACGAGAAAATAGTAGTAGCCACCGTCCTCTATACAGCGGAACAGAAAACCCGCGGCGCAATAACCGTTCCCGTCGGGAATGCGTATATCAGCTTCGAGGTATAAATCCCGGTAACGGTACAGGGGATTTGTGACCCAGGCAAAAACATTCTTCCGGGTCAATTGCAGGTGAAGAGCGCCCTTTTCCTGGGACGCGGTGTAGCCGTTGCCCTCTTCCAGGGCAGGAAAACGGCGGCGGCTGAGACGGGAAAAGGAGGTCTTCCAGTGTTCCTCCACCAGATCATCAGGGTCATGTTGCTGCTTTTTCCGAAGCCAGTTGAGCATTGCCTTAGTATACGGATGGGCACCTCCTCAGTCCACACCCGGAAGCGGATGCTTGTCATCCTTGAGAGCGGCGGGTATAGTGATTTCATGCAAAGCATCATTTCACTGGGAGGCTCCATTGTCGCACCGGATAAGCCGGATGTCTCCTTCATTCAGCAGTTTTCTGCCCTGGTTCGGAAGTACCTTGCCGAGAATGAGGAACGCAGGATCATTCTCATAGTCGGCGGCGGCGGCCCCGCGCGAGCCTATCAGCAGGCATACCGGGAAATAAGCGGCGGGTCCCATTCGGAAGAGCAGGACTGGATCGGCATCATGGCTACGCGGCTCAACGCCCAGCTGATTCGGGGAGTCTTTGCCGACCTCTGCCCGGACCCGGTAGTAACCGACCCGACGGCGGTTCAGAAAATGTCCGGAAGAGTGCTGGTCGCCGCGGGATGGAAACCCGGCTTTTCCACCGATACCGATGCTGTCTACCTTGCAGAGCAGTTTGGCGCGGACAGGGTGATAAACCTTTCCAACATAGCCAAGGTCTATACCGATGACCCCAGAACGAATCCCGATGCCGAGCCCCTGGACACAATCTCCTGGAAGGATTTTCAAAGAATGATCGGCGACGAGTGGGTTCCCGGCCGCAATGTTCCCTTTGATCCCGTGGCAACCAGAAAAGCGGCGGAACTCGGCCTCAAGGTAATATGCGCCGCCGGAGGAGACATTGAAAACCTTTCCCGTCTGTTACGGGGTGAACAGTTCGAGGGAACCCTTATCGGCGAATAAATCCCTTCCGGTAATGCCAGATAACCCGGGAGTAGTCATCCGGAAAAGGATTTGACCGGGCAAAATCGGGCAACCATTCAGTCGTATCCGACGGTTCCTGCAGAAAGCCCTCGTCGACCCCTGCTTCTGCCAGGGCATCGGCAAGAAGCTCGTATTCAAAGACGGAAACACCCCGCTCACGTTCAGGCTCCCGGGGGTTCAGGTACTGGGTCATCAGGGAGAATATCCCTCTGGGACCAATATTCCGTCCGTACCAGCGAATCACATCCAGACTCTCCTCCACATACTCGGGGAGTACGAGATGGCGCACCACAAGCCCGCGGACAAGGGTATCCTCCGCATAGGTGATATCCCGATCCCTCAGCATCAGGGGCAGTGCAGCACGAACAATATCAGGATAGTCCTCCCGTCCCGTTTCCCTTTTTGCCAAAAAAGAAGAGAGGGTTTTGATATCCGTCAGGTAAATATCGATCCAGGGATTCAGCATCTCCAGGGTCCCGGGAGATTCGAAGCCCGAGGTATTCCACATCGTCGGGATTTCGAGCCCCCTGGATCGGGCGATTTCAAGGGCCTCGACAACGGAAGGGGCAAAATGGGTGGCGGTAACAAAGTTTATATTGGCCGCACCCTCCGTCTGAAGAAGCAGCATAATTTCCGCCAGTTCCTCAATCGAAACACCACATCCGCTCCCCTCCCGACTGAGCTGCCAGTTCTGGCAGTCTCTGCAGCCCAGGGTGCAGCCGCTGAAAAAAAGAGCCCCCGACCCCGCGCCGGTTACAAGGGGCGGCTCTTCTCCCCGGTGCAGGGTCGCGCAGGCCAGCCGGATGCGGGAGGTCTGTCCGCAGAAACCGGCATGTCCGATAGTCCTGTCGGAACCGCAATCCCGGGGACATAATGTGCAGGAGGCATAAGCTGTTGAAGACAGGTAATCCATGGATCTATTTTACCCGGAGAGCCTCCCTGGGTATACTGGTATGTGGAACAGGAACATCACCTCACCTTGACAGAAGCACAGGGCGCGAAGTATTCTCCTTCACGTTAACATTTTACGCCCGCCGGCGTGGCGAAATTGGTAGACGCGCTAGACTCAAAATCTGGTGGGGGCAACTCCGTGTCGGTTCGAGTCCGACCGCCGGTAAATCAAAAGTCGTCGTAAGACGGCTTTTTTTATTCACTTCTCGGACTCGAACGCAGTCCAGGCGATTGGCCCGAAGGGACAAACGCGAGCAGCAAATCGCACAGAGATGCAGCCGCCGCTATAATTCGCTCAACCTGCGCCTGTAGGCCTGGGCTTCCTGCTGACGCCCCAGAACCTCGAGGGTG
>Ga0334900_1001714_pt1 | contig 22141 bp, 22 predicted proteins | sample GraSluR3_MG_2_FD_207231 | JGI IMG/M metagenome (GOLD analysis project Ga0334900, IMG submission 207231) | Sludge microbial communities from methane-producing bioreactor in Wageningen University, Netherlands - Granular Sludge_31_08-R3 | ecosystem: Engineered > Bioreactor > Anaerobic >...
TTCGTCCTCTCCATCGCATCATCTCCTCTCCGATCCGATTCCCGGCGGCTTCTCTTCTGGCAGGTGGTCTCTGGCCGCCCCGCTTCCTTCTAGCCTTCCCGATAAAAGCGGCTCATCTATCCAGACAGCCGAGGCAGGGTCGGGATCCACCAAGCGTCGAGGCTACCTGATCTTCCCGGTCGGAATAGAACTTCCGGCCTCTCACGATCTGTTCATATATAACCCTTTCACCGGCGGTTTGGGCCCTCGGGGTTCTTCGCCGGCGGGACCTCGATCCGTCCCAGGGTGGCTATGGGAGGTTCATTCATCTCCCCATCTAATATTTGAACAGGATCGAAATCTTATTAGATTAATAGGGGCAATAATGACGAGGATCTGCCATCGGAGGTCTGGCAGCGGGACGCCTTGGTAGATCAAAAAATAATTTGGGTAATCGTGATATAAAATCAGGCTGGATGGTGTTATTATGAAGATCCCCTCGACGATGATATCCGTCATATGCCTCGGAGCCGCCGTCATCATCTCCCTGGGTTCCGCCTGGGGGCTCGATACTGGAGCGCTTTCAGGAGATGACAAGGGCGACTGGTACAGATTTGCTCCTCCTTCCTCCCCGGAGGGGCTCTCTCCCGAGGGCCCCTTCCCCTACGAAGGCGGTGGCGAAAGCATCTGGATAACCGACCTGGACGGGAAGGAGAGGAGGACGGCCCTGGAGATCCCCATGGGGGCGTGGGCGAGGTTGATGATCGCCCCTTCATCGGAGGGGGATCTCGAGCTCAATTTCCGGTACCCCACAGGAACGGTCCAGAGGATACCGGCTGGGTCTGTGGAGACGGGCAGGCTTTATTCCAGCTGGTTCCAGGCTGAATGGCCGGGGAAGTACCTGATCTGGTTCTCCCTGGACGGGGAGGAGAGCGAACCCGTCCGGCTCGAAGTTCAGGAGGAGCTGATCGTCTTTGAGGGGGCTGGACCGGCGGCGCCAGGGTCTTATGCAGCCGGAGGTCCGGGGCTCGGCGGACCTGCCATGTACGCGGCTCCGGCGGCGAGCCCGTCAATAGGCTTCGCCGTCGGGGGGGCCAAGGACATCGAGAACTTCCGGGAGAACATAGAGCTGGATTACCTCCCCCTCCCGACGGACGTCACCTACGAGGGGCTCTTCTACGACTACAGCTTTGAGACCGGCCAGAAGGAGGAATGCCAGAAGCTCTTCTGCCCCACTTACAGCTCTGCCATATCGAGGGATCCCATCTCCGGCGAGCCGCAGCGATACCTATCTGTCGGCCTCAACTCGGGGATCTCCGACTTTGCCAGAAAGAAGCTGAACCTGGTCGTCGTCCTCGACTACTCCGGCTCCATGGGAAGCCCCTTCAACGAATACTACTACGACCGTTTCGGGAGCCGGGTTGATGTCGAGGGGGATTCCCGCCTCAGCAAGTCGAAGATGGAGATCGCCGATCGGGCGGTGGTGGAGCTCTTGGGCCATCTGGAGGGGGAGGACAGGTTCGGCCTCGTAGTCTTCAGCGACGAGGCCTACCTCGTCGATCCCCTCACCAGGATCGACGATAAGGATCTGGATGCCCTCAAGGCCGCCATAATCGAGATCGAGGAGTACGGCGGGACGAACATGGAGGCGGGGATGATGAAGGGAACGGCCGCCTTCGGCAAGTATGGGGAGTTCGACCCTGTTGAGGGGGAGAACAGGATCATCTTCATCACCGATGCCATGCCGAACCTGGGGGAGACGGGGGAGGGTGGCCTCCTGAGGATCCTCCGGGAGAACGCCCGAAAGGGGATTTACACCACCTTCATCGGGGTGGGGGTGGACTTCAACACCGAGCTCGTGGAGGAGATCTCCAAGGTCCGGGGCGCCAACTACTACTCGGTCCACTCGGCGAAGGAGTTTGAAGAGAGGATGGACGAGGAGTTCGATTTCATGGTGACTCCCCTGGTCTTCGACCTCCTCCTCCGGCTCGAGGCTCCCGGATACAGGATAGATAAGGTCTACGGCTCGCCGGAGGCGGATGAGGCTACGGGGGAGATCATGAGGGTGAATACCCTCTTCCCCTCCAGGGCAGAGGAGGGGGAGGTGAAGGGCGGGATCATATTGATCAAGCTCTCCCGGATCTCCGACGACCCGAGGATCACCCTATCGGTCAGCTACCGGGATCGGAACGGGACCGAAGACGGCGCCGAGGCGGGGGTGATCTTCCCCGAGGTGGAGGGCGACTTCTACGAGAACGACGGAATCAGAAAGGCGATCCTCTTGTCGAGGTATGCAGACCTTCTGAAGAACTGGATCATCGATGAGAGGTCGGCCCTGGACCAGGATGCTCCGGTTGAGCCCTCCGTCACCCTCGAGGACGGGATCGTCGTCCCCGGACCTCTCCTGGGGGAGTGGGAGCGGCAGTCGCTGCCCCTGACGGTATCGGAGGGTTATCGGGTCTTCTTCGAGCTCTTCAGGAGCCACTTCGAGACCGAGAGCGCAGCCCTGGGAGATCCCGACCTCCAGCAGGAGGTGGTCGTCCTCAATAAGCTGAGCGGGGGGAGGGGTGAGGATCGTTAGAGGGGATAGAGGACTTAGAGGAACTCGACCCCCATAACCGAAAATTGCCGCCCCCGGTTTTTTTCCGCCCGAGCGGCACCGCCCCTCCAGGGGAAGGAGAAGGGGTCAATCCCGGAAAGGTTCCCCTCCGCCCTCGACCTCGCCGGGTTCGCCGAAGGGGGTCCTCATCTCGTAGACCCCATCCTCCTCCCAGACCTTCTCCACCACGAAGCCCATCTTCTGGAACATTCGAAATATCCGGACGTTCGTGGATAGGACCTCGGCGACGAACCCCTGGACCCCCTGCTTCCGAGCGAGGTGGGTGAGGCGGGCGAGAAGCTCTCTTCCCACCCCCTGGCGGTGGTAGTCGTCCCTCACGACGTAGGCGACCTCCGCCAACATCGACTCGCCCAAGAGGCCGTACTGGCCGATCCCGATGACCGTCTCCCTGCCCGCAGGCCGGTCCTCTACGGTCGCGAGGATCACCATCTTCTTAGAATAGTCGACGACGGAGAACTCCTGGAGCCAGGGGTGGGAGAGCTCCTTCTTCGCCGTCATGAACCTGCTGTAGAGGCTCTCGTCGGATAGCTGGTGGAAGAACTCCTTGAGGAGGGGCTCGTCGGTGATCTTGACGGGGCGGAGGAGGATGGGAAGGCCCGCCTTCGTCGTCCTCCGGACCTCGAGGCTCTCGGGGTAGATTCCGCCCTCGCCGGGGATGAAGGCCTGGTCTCCGTAGATCAGCCCCATCCTCTTAGCCTCCTTTATCAGCTGGGGGCGGAAGTCGGGGTGGGCGATGGCTATAAGGTCGAGAGCCCTCTCCCGGACGTTCTTGGCGTGGAGGTAGGCGATCCCGTATTCTGTGACGACGTAGTGGACGTCCCCCCGGCTCAAGGTGACGCCGGAGCCGGGCCTCAGGGTGGGGACGATCCTAGATCTCCTCCCCCCGTCGGCGGTGGATGGCAGAGCGAGGATCGACCTTCCGGCTGGCGAGAGGACCGATCCCCGCATGAAGTCCGCCTGGCCTCCGATCCCGCTGTAGTGGGATCCCGCCAGGGACTCGGCCGTCGCCTGCCCCGAGAGGTCGATCTCAAGAGCGCTGTTGATGGCCGTCATCCTCCGGTTCTTGGCTATCACCAGGGGGCTGTTGGTATAATCGATCGACCTGAACTCGACGAGGGGGTTATCGTCGAGGTACCTGTACGTCTCCGCCGAGCCCATGCAGAAGGAGGCGACGGCCTTACCCCGGTCGATCGTCTTTCGAGAGTTGTCGACGGCCCCCGACTTCATCAGATCCGCGATCCCGTCGGTGAAGAGCTCGGTATGGACCCCCAGGTGCTTCTTCTCGCCGAGGCATGCGAGGACGGCGTTGGGGACCGAGCCGTAGCCGACCTGGATGGTGGAGCCGTCCTCGACGATCCGGGCGACGTACTCGCCGATCTTGCGGGCGATCTCGTCGGGGGCGGGGTCGTGGTACTCCAGGAGGGGCTCGTCGCAGAAGACGAGATGATCGACCTCCTCGACGGAGACGAAGCCGTCGCCGGGGATCCGGGGCATCCTGGGGTTTATCTGGGCGATGACGATCTCGGCCGCCTCCACCGCCGCCTTGACGATGTCGACGGAGATCCCCAGGCTCATGATGCCGTGCCGGTCGGGGGGCGAGGTCTGGACGAGGGCGACGTCGATGGGGATCGCCCCCTGGCGGAATAACGCCGGGACCTCCGACAAAAATATCGGGGTGTAGTCGGCGTCCCCCCGGTTGATGGCATCCCTGCTCCGGGACCCCACGAAGAAGGAGTTGAGCCGGAAGTTCTCCCGGAACTGCTCCTCGGCGCAAGGGGCGATCCCCAGGGTCCAGACGTGGATCATCTCGGCGCCCGTGAGGGAGTTGGGCCTCTTCTCGACGTACCTCTTCAGGGCTCCCACCAGGTGCTGGGGCTCGCCGCAGCCGGTGCCGACGAAGATCCGGTCGCCGGGGTGAATCCTCTCGAAGATGGCGGTCTCCGGCCAGAACTTCTTTGGCCAACGCTTCTTCATCGCCTCCAATTCTGATCTGTTATCGTCCGGATAGAGCGCCAACGCCTGCGACCTCCTGGGATCTGAATGAAAGCCTCGGCCGAAATCGGATGCACAAGGCTTTCTGCCCGAAATAATTACTGGCGGAGGTTATATTAATTGATGTTGGTATAAAAATATCCTAATTAATCATGAAGAACAAATCTGAGGAATAAAAGCGGGACCTTAAAAAAGCGGGACCTTGAGCTTAAGGTGAAGAACTCGAACCATAGGAGTTCGATTTTAAATTTCATCTAAAATCTTTACAAACTCGTCCTTTCCGATCTTGATATCGTGGGCAATCTGCCTGAGTATGCCTCTGCCCAGCTCTTCTCCCCCGTGGATAGGTACCACGGTGACCCTGCCGTCTGGGTGCTTCATCACCAGGTGGCTGCCCTTTTGTCTTGAGATTTCAAAACCCAGTTTGCTCAGGGCCTTGACGACCTTATCCGCCTCAATCGGTCTCAGCTTCGACAACCTGTACCCCCACAAATTCCCCTGGCGCGATGTCCTTCTCCACTTCGAGGTACAGCTCTATCGCCTCTTTCGCCCGCTCGATGAGCTCATCCAGGCTCTTAGCCTGGGTATGGCATCCGGGGAGGGAGGGGACGGTGGCGACGTAGTATCCGTCCTCGTCCCGCTCAACGAGGACGTTGAACTTGGCCTTCATCTCTCGACTATTTTGCGTTTTTATATTAAATACCTTGGTCAGCGATGGAAAGCCAGTCTTAAGGAACGGTCTCGACCCCACAGAATAGTCCCAGACGAAATCTATTGAATCAGCTAGATGACTTGATGTTATTGATAAATATGTTTATCCCTATCGATCATCAACATCTCTTAATAGTTCATCAAATAGTTTATTTCTATATTCGCGGAACATGTTTTCTGAATCCTTCGCACCAGTTTCCGATTCCATTCTATCAATAATCTTGTTAAAGTCATGATAAGGTGTTAATTTGAATTCTGATATAAACGACCATAAATTGGCTCCTTTTGCAATATAAGGTTGAATCTCTTCTAAAATTTCTACTGGAATAATTACCCAGTCTCTACTAATCCTACCGTCGATGTACTCTTTAAGTGGACCGTCATTCAAACCCCAAAGTGGCTCAAAGGATACAATTACTCTTAGAATTTTCATGTCTTCTAAACTTTCACCTAATTTTTTACATAATTCAGGAAGTTGGTGTTCGAAGTTATCAAATTGAACTAATGATTTTCTAATTTGTTTGAAACATGCCATACTTTTTGCATTTATGCCACGTTCGTACATATCATTGGTATAATGAGTGGCTTTACATTCAATAAGAATAATTCCTTCCTCTGTAAATATGGTCCAATCTGGTCTCTTAGGTTTCCATCCCTTTTTCCCTTTACTTTTAATGTAAATATCTACTTCATCTTCAGATAGTACCCTCGAAGATAGCTTGAATCCATCCAATATCTTGCTCACATATAATTCAAATAAATCTCCAAATTCGCGGGAAAAATCCTCTCCAAATAAATTATATAGTTGATAATATAACCCAATCGTAATTCTATACATTAATAAATTAGGTATTGGAGCTATAAATTTATCGTCGTATGGGTCATCCGAATCACTATTATCCCATATTCTTATAATGGGATACCTTAGTAGCGGATTTAAATTGTACTTAATAAACAATTTATCATTCTTGAATTGGTTGGGACTGCATGCGATTAAATTCAAACAAGCTCTAACAGTATCGTCATCGGGTACTGGCATTCCTAAATTGCGTGCTTTTTCGAGGTAATCTCTTCTTAATCCCCTTTTCTGATTGCTTGATCCAGCGAAAAGTATGGCTCCAATTTTAATAAAGTCGCGCAAAGATACACCAAATTGTTTCTTAAACTTTGAGTTCACAATATCTTTAATATATTCCGATGCAGAATCATGATCAATCAATTCTTCAAAAAGATATAATGTTCGGCTTAACATATATCGGATATTTCTATCCCACTGTACCTGCTTTCCAATAGTTCTAAGTAAAAATGATGCTATAGCCTTTTTACGATTACTTTTAAGCTCATTAGAGAATTTTGGATCATACGTCTCAAGCTCGACAAGTATACGAATAAACTCTAAAAATTCCTCATCAGGCATCGAGGTTAACTTTCCGTACATCGTACAATTTAATAAAACTTCCTTGGTCAAGGCAACAAAAGCAAATACTGGATAATCAGGAAAACTATTATTTAAGGTATGTTTATGTATTTCTAAAAGAAGGGTATCAAGTCTATACTCTTTAAGTTGAGTTTCAATGTATCGTTCTAACTTCTCCATATCATCTGGAGAATTAATATAATTGCTGCTAATCTGGTCTATTGGACGAAATCGAAGACCACCAACCATGATTTGATCAATTGGTTTCATGTTGACTCGTATCCTGATTAATCCATTGATCCATTACATGGAACCTCCCCTTATTAATTCTTAGGCATAATAACCCAAATAATTAACGATGGCTAATCCTGCGCTGCCCTTAAGATCTGTTTATCAATCTTCAGCGATAATACACCTGCGGATCGAACAAAATGAAAAGCTTGACCGTAACATAAGCCCAAGAAGAACATTCTCACAGCATTCTCCGGAAAATCCCTGGCGCAAAACCGGTACAACTTCTTCGCCTCCCAGGCCAAGAAGGAGGGCTACTAGCATGTCTCCGCCATCTTCGCCGAGACCGCCGAAAACGAGAAGGTGCCCGCGAAAAGGCTCTTTAAGTTCCTGGTGGGCGGCGAGACCAACGAGTTCTTCCCCACGATCCGCCTACACCACCTCGAACGATACCCCCACCAGCTTGAACTCCGACGTCTCCTGGCGCTTCAGCTTCGCCTTGATCTCCTCGAACCGCCGGACCGTCTCCTGGGAGTAGAGCCGCTCACCACATCGGAGACAGACCTCGGCCCTCACCTTCAGGAGAGGGGTGTGGGTGCCGCCTCTGAGGAGCTTCTCCACCTCCTTCTCCACCAGCTCCCCGCCGCATACGGGGCACTTCTCAAAGGGTTTCATCTATGATCGCCTTTTGCAATAGTCAATCCAGCGAGAGGGATCTGGCCGATAGACGGTGATCAAAACCGCCCAGCCGTTCTCTCGATTATAAGCCCAAACGCTGTGGACTGGATTTCCGCTGAACGTTTGGCCGCTTATCAGGGCAGCTTGGATATGGATCATCGTCCAGGTACTCTTCTATTATTTCGCCGTCAAATACACTTAGCCGATCCATTTATCAATCCCCAGGGACATATACACCCTTCGGAGCGTATGAATATGAAGAGCTTGAAAGGAACCCAGACCGAAAAGAACATCCTCACCGCCTTTGCGGGAGAATCCCAGGCCCGAAACCGGTACAACTTCTTCGCCTCCCAGGCGAAGAAGGAGGGGTACGAGCAGATCTCCGCCATCTTCGCCGAGACCGCCGACAACGAGAAGGAGCACGCAAAAAGGCTCTTCAAGTTCCTGGTGGAAGGCGGCGAGGCGGAGGTCCGGGCGTCCTTCCCCGCCGGGGTCATAGGTAAGACCGTCGACAACCTCAGAGACTCCGCCGCCGGGGAGAAGCACGAGTACTCGGAGATGTACCCGGAGTTTGCGGCGAAAGCCGATGCTGAGGGCTTCCCCGAGGTCGCCGAGACGATGAGGAATATCGCCGCCGCCGAGGTCGGCCACGAGAAGAGGTTCCTCGCCCTGGCGAAGAACATCGACGACGGGACGGTCTTCAAGCGCGAGGGGGTCGTCAGCTGGAAGTGCAGGAACTGCGGCTACATCCACGAGGGGGCCGAAGCGCCGGAGGAGTGCCCCGCCTGCGACCACGAGAGGGCCTACTTCGAGCTCCTCTGCGAGAACTACTGACCTTGCTGTCGCCCATCGACTCATCGGCCCATCGACCCATCCGCGGGACCACCGGATCCCCGGGCCGGCAGATTCGAGACCGGTGCCGGGCAGGGTGGGAGGAGGGGGCGGCGGGGCCCGTCCTTCAATCCCCGCCCGGCCTCTCCGCAGGTGTTTTTTTTCGGTTCAGAGCTTCCCAGACTATCAAAATCCCGCATCATCCAAGTTTGTCCAGTTATTATTCCATCATCCTCTGATCCATGAGCCTTCCACCAACAAATTAGAAATAGTTTGCCGGCGTAAATTCCCTGGGAGGTATATCGGTTGAAGGTACTGGTATTATACTACACCATGAACGGCCACACCCACCGGCTGGCCGAGGCGGTGGCCGAGGGAGCCCACCAGGTGAAGGGAGCAAAGGTCGAGATGCGCCGGGTCCCCGAGACCCTCTCGGAGGCGGAGCTGGCGAGGAGGGGGGCCTCCGCCGAGGCGGCGGAGATCTTCTCAGGGGTTCCGGTCTGCAGAGTCGAGGAGCTGGCGGAGGCGGATGCCATAGTCTTCGGGACGCCTTCCTACCTAGGGAACATGGCGGGGCAGATGAGGAGCTTCCTCGACTCCACCGGCGACCTCTGGAGGAATAACCTCCTGGTGGGGAAGGTGGGAGGGGTCTTCGTCTCCTCCGGGTCCCAGCACGGCGGCCAGGAGGCGGCGATCCTCGCCTTCATCCCGACCCTCCTCCACCTGGGGATGATCGTCGTCGGCCTCCCCTACACCTTCGAGAACCAGAGGAGGATCGACTCCGTCGCCGGGGGTTCCCCCTACGGGGCCTCCACCATCGTCGGTAGAGCTGGCGAGAGGTGGCCGAGCGAGACGGAGCTTGCTGCCGCCCGGTTCCAGGGAAAGCACATTGCTGAGATCACGTCGAAGATCGTCGGCTGATGGTCTCGGGTCCTGCCCGTCGATCAGCTCAGAGGCGGGGCCCAATATTTTTTGTATATCTTTTTGATGCCAAAACCTTTTCGATATCGTCCGTTTATCTTGGGGCGCCTCCGCATCGTTACCTCCGAGGTTTTCTCTTGGGCATCACCTATTACTCCGGTTTAACCTTGAATTAGCCTCCCAGATAGGGGGATTGAACCAAAAGTTATATATAAAATGATACCCTATAAATACAGCCTCTAAAAATACCCAAGATCCGTTCTTTGGTATAAATGTGGAGTGAATGGAGATGACTACAAGAAAAATTCTCTTAATTCTTTGCATTCTGATTGCCCCTGTGGCCGGAGAGAATTCACCTCAATCTGGGGGCGGCCAGAGCGCCCCATATTTGGACGGTGACGCAGATCCGACCAGTGAAAGATCCATATTCTCCAGCCAGAAGATTGACGATATTTGTTTCTTTCCGAATAGCCCCAAGTCCAGTCCGGATAGCACTAAAATAGCTTATCTCCTCGGAAACGATGTCGGATACCTTTATTATATAATAGCAGGGCCGGAGGGGAAGACGACCGAGACGGCCTACGAATCTATTCGTCCAGATTCCTTCGTCTTCAGTCCGGATGGAAAACATCACGGATATAAAGCTTATAAGGGCGGCAATTGGGTGGCCGTAATTGACGGCTCGGAAGGGAAAGAATACGACGAAATTTGGTGGATATTCTTCAGCCAGGATGGTGAACGATACGCCTACAGAGCTAAGAAGGACGGCCAGGAAATTGTGGTTGTGGACGGAATAGAAGAAGGACCGTACAAAGGATCATCCGATCCCATAATAAGCTCCGCCGGGCAGCATGTGCTCTACACGATGGCAGAGGAATCTCTCGGCCCTTACCGTGATAACGTGGTTGTGAACGGGGTGGTCCAAGAGCTTAAAGGAGTTGATCCGGTAGTCAGCCCCGAAGGTAGCCGGTGGGGTTATTACATCGGTTCGGTTTATAGAGGACGTACCGGCTACATCGTTCTTGACGGAGAGGCCATCGCTTTGGAAAAAGAGAAGACCAATCGCATTGACCAGATGGTCTTTAGCCCGAATGGAAGCCGTTTCGCTTATAACCTGGTGCCTGACGGTGGAGCTTACGGAGACCACGTGGTGGTGGTAGACGGCATTCCAGGTAGGAGATATAGCGAGCCTGGCGTAGGAAATATAGTCTTTAGCCCCGACGAAAGCACGGTGGCTTACTGGGCCAAAGCTGACGACGGTGGCTTCATGATGGTGGTGGACGGTGAGGAGGGCAAGGTTTATGATGTCCTTAAAATTGGCGACCCCGTCATCAGCCAGGATGGAAGTCATGTTGCCTACGTTGTTGATAGTAACGATGGGGCGTTCGTCGTCTTGGATGGAGAAGAGGGGAAGAAGTACCAGAGCATATGGGGTCTGACCTTCAGCCCTGATGGCCGTTTGGCTTACGTAGCATCTGACGCAAGAGAAGAAGGGTTTGTCCATCTGGTAGTTGTAGATGGCAAAGAAGATCAGACATACCAGAGCCAGTTGTATGGTCAAGGGATAAAGTCTGGTCCTAGCTTCAGCCCCGATGGCGGGCATATCGCCTATATCGCCAAAGATGGAGATGGCGACGAGTTCGTGGTCGTGGACTCCAAAGGATACATAAATCCATGGACTTCCCTGGAGCAAAACCTTGTTTGGGACTCGGAGGAGGAGTTTCACTACATAGGCCAAAATAATTGTGAAGGGCAGACGCCAGGAGTCTATCTAGTAACAGTAACGATCCCCCTCAGATGAGATGAAAGTAGCCAGACTGGGAAGGTCCGTAAAAGTCTGATTCGAGAGTGAATGATGCAGCCGGAAATTATGAGGAGGAGATCTAAAATAAGTCTGAAGAAATGGTATAGAGGATCCGAAACGATTAGCGGAGGCCGGCGAAACGTATCTCTTTTCACAAAGATTTCTGCTTCCGCCTATAGCTTATTGATTTAGGGCCGGAGCCGGGATTCGAACCCGGGTCATGGGATCCACAGTCCCAAAGGATGTCCAACTACCCTACCCCGGCACTTCAGCCTGACCCCATTCGCTCGGAGGAGATAAAACTTTCCCCGTTGCTCCGCCCCCGCCGAGCCTCCCGGGGGCGATAGGCCTCTTCGGCGGTCTCGAGGACGAGGGAGAGGAGGTCGTCGAGGCGGTTTATGTGGTAGACGGCTCCCAGCTCTCCGAGGGCCTCCTCCACCAGCCTGTTCTTGTTAGCCTCGTCGATGGAGAAGAGGACGAACCTTCCTATGGCCGCCGCCTCCTGGATGGCCTCCCATTCGCCATAGAGGTTCTGGATGTGGGTGTCGGTGATGCAGAGGATGAGGCAGCCGGGCCTCTCTTTAGCGAGATTCAGCACCTCCTGGCCGGGGATGTGGGTCCGGGATCCCAGGTGCTGGACGAGGACCCTTTCTACGGCGGCGATATTCCTCGTCCACTTCTGGAGAACCATCCGGTCGCTGAAGCTGATCGCCGCCACCTCCGCCCCCCGGGAATGGGCGAAGATGCTAGCCTTGAAGGCGGCGAGGGTCGCCGCGTGGGTCTTCGTCCCCCGGCGGTGGCCGTCCATCGAGCCGCTGCTGTCCAGGACGACGAGGAGGTCGGGGACCCGCTCGCTCCCCGCCTTCATCCCGCACCACTCCTGGCTTCTCCTGTAGGTGGTGACTCCGGGGATGAGCCGGGGCGCGAGGCTGAGGGAGTAGGGGACGTCCAGCTCGCTGGGAGGATCCGAGAACCTCCACTTGACGAGCCCTGAGGGGTAGAAGCTCTTTTTGGCGATCCCTGCAGGCCTGATCACGATGCTGTAGCTCTGGTCCCGGTACCATCGGACGAGGTCCCCATCGATCCCCAGGACCGAGAGGGCCTTGCGGTACTCCTCCGGCTCCACCTCTGAGGCTATCCCCGAGAGGGGGGGCGAGGGAGCGTCTCCCCCCAGCCCCTCCATCGATGGAACCCTCCCGCCCCCCAGGATCCCCGGGGCCAGGGCCCCGAGGGTCCTCGCCATCTGCTGGCACTGCCTCGGCCACCTCGACCTATCCTTCACCCCCCAGCTGAAGATCGAGAGGAGCTCCTCCGCCTCCGGCCGGTCCCGGCAGGGTAGGTCCACCCCCCAGAGCAGCCCCAACAGCCCCACCACCGCCCCGTCCAGGGGTGATAGCTCCCGCCTCGCCAGCTCCCTCCAGCCGAGGAGGACCTTATCCTCGTCCTCCTCGCTCCTCTGGAGGCGGAAGGTATCGACGACGATGTCAGAGAAGATGTTCACCATCCGCCTCGCCAGGCCATTGGAGCGGCCCTCCAGGCCGGCCAGGGCCGCCAGGGCGAGCCTTCCCGCCGTGTCGAGGGACCGGGGGCAGAAGAGGTAGTGGACGATCAGGTGGTCGAAGAGGTTCTCGATATAGAGATCCCCCCTCTCAAGCTCATCTTCCCCGACGACGATCCGGTAGCTTTTGAAGGGAAACCCCTCGCCCCCTCCGGAGCCGTAGACGATCGGCCTTGGGAGCTGGGGGCGGTGCCAGTTGGACCTGGACCTCTCCCAGATCTCAGAGATCCTCGCGTCGGAGGAGTCTCCCCCCAACCCTCTCAGCCCCCGCCTCCGGACCGTAATCCCCGGCCTCGATCAGGCCGCCCTTCATCCTCCAGCCGGCCCTGGCTCCGGCCCCGCCCCCGACCAAGATCTCCCCTCCCCTCATCATCAGCCCCAGGTACTCGCCCGCATCTCCACCTATTCTGATCCTCCCCGACCTCATCAGCCACCCCGACCTCGCCCCTGCCCCGCCCTTCACCACCACCCTCCCTCCGGAGTTTCCTACAGCCAGATAGTTTCCAGCAGCCCCCCGGACGACACCCCATCCGCCGGCCATCTTCCTGAAGGCGTAATCTCCGCAGGAGAGGGCTAGAATCCCCCCGCCCCTCATCTCCTGCCCCAGGTAGTCGCCAGCGCCACCCAGGACGACGAGCCTCCCCCCCGACATCCTCTCCCCCAGGTGGTGAGCCCTCCTCCAAGGAGCCTTCTCCGCCCCGCCGGAGGGGGGCGTTCCGCCGTCCAGGATCAGAGTCCCCCCCCCCAGCTCCAGCCCGGCATAGTTCCGGGGGGGGATCACCAGGGGCGATGGGAGCCTCTCGGCGGCGAGGCTGGTGAGATATCCCCAGATCGTTCCCTCCCTCTTGTCCCGGGGGGAGGCGAAGATGAGGAGCTCCCGGATCGATTCGCCGTCCTGGGGCGCGAGGAGCTCCACCTCCTCCCTCTTCGGCCTCTCCTTCAGCCTCGCGGCCAGGTCCTCAAACCCCAGGAGAAACTCGCCCCTCCTCTCTTCAAGCCTCTTCTTCTCCCTCACCCTTCCCCGGTACGCCTCCTCCATCAGCCCCTTCAGCTTCAAACCATCCTCTCCAGGGCCTTGACGTAGTCGAGCCTCGCTATCGGGTCGTCGCTCTTTGAGAGCTCCTCCAGCGCCTCCTTCGGAGAGATCTCGCCGTCGACGGCCCGGGCGAAGATGATGTTCATCTCGCCCCTCTCGTTCAGGGTCCTATTGATGCTCTTCTCGACGAGGTCCCGGACGTACTGGAGCCGCCCGGCTCCGTAGTAGGGGGGGCGCTCCAGCATCGTCCTGTCGGGGGAGACCCGGTGCCAGATGACGTAAGGGGCGACGGCCCTCATGACCTCGATCAACCCGTCGGAGCCGTCGAGGCCGAGGAGGAGGGCGACGGCCCTGGTGTAGGACCTGAGGTCCTGCCTCACCCTGTCGGAGAGCCCCTCGTCGACCTGCCAGCAGCAGACCTCGGGGTTGTTGAAGTAGTGGCATCCAGCGCAGAGACCCCGGCTCGGCTTCGATCCGCCCGTGAGCTGGGTCTTGTCGAAGGAGGGGGCCCTCTCACAGAGGGTGAAGTCCCGGAGGAGGGATATTATCGAGAGCTCCACCTGGCCGTCGAGGCGGACTCCTGCGACGAGCCCCGGCAGCGCCCTAAACTCCTCGGCGGTGAGCTTCGGGAGGGCCTCCGCCAGCTCGGAGACCTCCCGCTCCCGTTCCGCCAGAGCTAGGCCGGCGAGGAAGTCGGGCTGGGCCGCCGGGACAGAGATCGATATCCTGTCGAGGAGCGCCTCGTCCAGGGGGTAAGTGGCGGAGAAGTCCGGGTTCATGGTGGCGAAGTAGCAGGTGTCTCCGAGCTCCAGGGTCTCTCCAGCGTAGCCGATCTTCCTCTTCTGGAGGAGCTCGAGGAAGAGGTTCTGCTTTCCGGAGGGAAACCGGTTGATCTCGTTTATCACCTTCCACCTCGATCGGGCCCAGGGGGTCCAGAGGACCTGGACGGGGGAGGGCTCCTTGCCTGGAGATCCCGACGGGTGGGGGAGGCAGGACCACTGGCGCGGGTCGATGAAACCCACGATCTTCTCCTCAGTCTGCTCCGGGTGGCCGGTGATCATCAGGTTCTCCACCTCGTCGAAGGAGAGGCCGGTGAAGGCCGAGCCCAAAAGGTTCACCAGAGTCGTCTTGTTCGCCCCCATCCCGCCGTAGAGGAGGGCCGCCCGGTTCCTCAGACAGGCGTTGGCGAGGGAGAGGTAGAGCTGGGCGTTCACCTTCCGGCCCGCCACCTGGAGGTCGGCGGCGCCTACGTGGAGGCGTAGCTCCTGGAGGGCGCAGGCCAGGTCTTCGATCTTCCGGAGAGGGTCGGGCATATGGTGAAAAGGGGGATCTGGTCTTATTTAAAGGAGACGAAAAAGGTTGAGGGACCAAGGTTCAAAGAGATGGTTTTGCCTGGAGGAGATGAAGAAAAATCGTCGAATATAAAGGTTTCGGTCGGCCGGGGGGGAAAAAGACCGATTCGTTTCAAATGCGTCTCGCTTGGAGGTGATGAAGATAAAACTGCTGGCGGCGTCCTCAAAGACCCAAAATATCTAATAAAGGGGCTTATGATGCTGTATGAGGGGAGCGAATGATTGTATTCTTCTTTAATTTTTAGATTTTTCGCTCCGTTCGTACTCGCTCAATAAAACTTCTGAAATCATTGGCTTCAGCATGAGGATGGAACCAGTTGCCGTCTCCCAAACGATATGCAGGTCTACTCCGAAGTATCCGTGGATCATTTTATCCCTCATCCCGGCCATTCTGCTCCAGGGGACTTCCGGATACCTCCGTTTCACCTCTGTAGGGACTTGCTTTGCGGCCTCCCCCATGACCTCGAGTGCGCGGATCACAGCAAAGTGAACCATCTCGCTCTCCTCGAACTCCTCCAGAGAAAGGTCTTCGGTAAACTCCTCGACCTTTTCGATCATGGAGAGTATGTCCTGCAGATAATCGAGATGGTCTCTTTTTTCTTTCACACCTCAACGACCTCGCTCAGGATCCTCTTTCCAATATTGCCCTTTAGAGCGCGCTTTGTGACCAGGTCCACCCTTCGCCTGAGAAGGGCGACCAGGTCATCCTCCAGGTCCATGAACCTGAAGAGGTCTGGGGTCTCCTCGAACTCCACCAGGATGTCGACATCGCTATCTCTCCGAGCCTCGCCCCTCACCTGGGAGCCGAAGACGCCAAGAGATTTCACCTTGTAGCGCTCGGCGAGAACTGGCTTGTTCTTACTGAGGATGTATAGAATCTCGTCGAGGGATCCCTCTTCCTCTTTGTTTGAGCCCGTCATTTCAGTCCCCATTCATCTTCTTTTATGGAATAGAAGATAACAATATAAATAACATAGCGCTCTTCAAGATGGATCTGACCTACCTCGAGATGAGGCCGTTTTGCTTATGGCTCCCACAAGCGTTCTATCTTTAACGGAGATCACAGAATCAGAGTTGCCCAAATTATCCATGCAGACGGCGAGGAGACAGAAAATGAGAACCGAATCAGAAGTATGGACCGTGAGATCGAGAATTATCTAAAGTGATCGAAGATGCCCGAAGACTCCACCATCCGATGCTACGACCGCCACGCTGAGGCCTACGACCTCTACCAGTCTACGGTGGTCCCGGAGTACGAGGCCGCCCTCGAGACGACGGCACTTATAGGAGAGCGGCTCCTCGGCAGCGCCCCTCGAGTCCTGGACCTGGGATGCGGCACCGGGAACGCCTCGGCCGCCATCCTCAAGAGGTCGCCGGCCGCGGAGATCTTACTCCTGGACGGCTCCGCCTCCATGGTAGAGGCGGCGAAAGAGAAGATCGCTGCCATCTCGCCGGGATCGGTGATCGGATCGAGGGTTGCAGACATCGCCGCCGAGGGCTGGGACCTGGGCCTCGCCTCCGGCGAGTTCGACGCCGTCGTCTCCACCCTGGTCCTGGAGCACCTGGACTTCGAGAGCTACAGGTCCGCCATAGGAAAGTGCTTTCAGCTTCTCAGGCCTGGAGGGTGGCTGATCGCCGTGGAAGGGTACGCCGAGGAGGAGTCGGATATGGTCTGCTGGTTCTCCGAGCTGATGGAGGCGAGAAGAGAGCTCATCGATGATCCTGAGCTCTCTGATTTCGTATCGGGGCTGCGGGCGAAAGATGAGGTCCACTACTACGCCGGCAAGGCCCAGAAGGCGGCCTGGTGGAGGGATGCGGGGTTCGAGCGGGTCCACCTCCTCTGGCAGTACCTCTCTCTCGCCCTGATGGCGGGCCGAAGGCCGTGATCGCAGAATGGGTATTTAAGGCAAGATCGCTCACCACGATGAGAGACCCCAATCAGAGGGATCAATATATGCAGACCTTCCTCCCCTACCCCGACTTCAAGCAGTCCGCCGAGGTGCTGGATCGGCAGCGTCTAGGAAAGCAGAGGTCGGAGGCCCTCGTCCTCCTCCGGATCTGCCGGGACGGAAAAAGCCGGTGGAGGAATCACCCGATATGGAAGATGTGGGCCAAAAACCCCGAGGCTCTCGCCCTCTACGGCGTTGTCATCTGCGAGGAGTGGACCAGAAGGGGCTATCGGGACACCTGCAAGGAGAAGATCCTGGAAGCGAACCGGGAGATGGGCGGCGCAGAGCTCCCGGAACTCCGCCGGAGGTACGAGGGGCGGGAGGAGGGATTTCTCCCCACCTGGTTCGGCTCCGAGGAGTTTCACGCCTCCCACCGGTCTAACCTCCTCCGGAAGGACCAGGACCACTACTCCGCCTTCGGCTGGACTGAGCCGAAGGACCTCTGCTACCTCTGGCCCGTCCCCGAAGATGACTAGAACTGCGGAGAGTCCGAAGGCGTTCCTCTAGGGCTCAGATCCTGGGGATATTTCTGAATCCTCCTGTGATCTAAAAAAGCTTAAGTCCCCTCAGGATGTCAAAGGATTTTATGGAGGCAGAAGAGATCGCAGGAAAGTACTCGATGAAGGATCTGAGGCCGATCGCCAAGAAGTATGGCATCAAGACCCACTGCGCAAAAAAGATCGACGTCGTCCGGGCCCTCCCCCCGGAGGCGTTGGCGGAGCTGGAGGGGGACTGAAGGACCGGACCCTCCCAGGGATTATGCTTCGGAGGATGGAAAGAGGATTATAACCATAAGGGCCGATCCCTGAGGGATGATATCCGAATCTTGCGACCTGGACGGCTTCATCGAATCGATCAAAGATCTGACATACCACGAGGTCCTCACCTCCATCCTGAAGGAGGGGTACGAGGCCGACGACCTCCTCGTCTCCAGGAGGAGGAAGGGGGACGCTGCCCCGGAGCTTGAGAGGATCAGGGAGTACAGCCGAGCCCTCCGCTTCTTCATATTCCTCCTCCAGACCGGCGAGAGGCCTGACCTGGTCACCGAACGAGAGCGGGAGGAGTACCAGAAGTTCCGCCAGGTGGCGGAAAGCCTGGTGGAGAGGGGAGAGCTCATCCCAGAGATCCTGGAACACTTCGACGTATGATCGCCGCATTCGCCCGCCACTTTTTTATCGGATCGTCCTCTCCCCATCTTCGGGGGGTCCCAGGGAGCTCCCAAGACCGCTGATTGCGGCGCGAAGACGACAGCAGAGAATGGTTCTGCCCCGTCGTCTCAATGCTGGTGTTAGATATGAACAGTAAGAATATATTATTGGTAATCTTCTTTTTCTTGGTGGGGGCTGCCCTCCTCGTCCCAGCAGCCCTGGGAGAGGCTGAAGGAGAGGAAGAGGAGAATCCAGCGCCAATCGCCCCCCGAGAAGGTCGATGAGCTGGTAGCCTTCGTCCAGTCTGCCGTAGCCTTCGCCCAGGAGAAGGGAATGGAGGCGGCCCTGGAAGAGTTCAGCAAGAAGAACGGCTCCTTCGTCCGGGGTGAGCTCTACATCTACGCCTACGACTTCAATGGAACGAATATCGCCCATCCCTTCAAGCCGGACTGGATAGGCGAAAGCAAGATTAACCAGACTGACTCCAACGGCGTCCTCTACATCAGAAATCTGGTGAACGCTGCGCGGCATGGTTATGGGTTCACCTACTTCATCTTCCCAAACCCCGCCGAAGGTGGCAGAGACGAGTTCAAGATAGGCTATGCGATGAAGGTCGACGACGGCTGGTGGCTCGGCTCCGGCCTCTACCTCCCGGAGGTCTCTGCATCCTTCGATCAGGAGGAGAGGGATGGACTGGTCGCCTATGTCGAGGAGGCGAAGAGCTTCGCCCTCGATAACGGGAGAGAGGGGGCCCTGGCGGTCTATAACGACCCCTCCGGCAGCTTCACGGGAGATGGCAGCTACATCTTCGCCTACGACTATGATGGGGTCACCCTCGCCCTCCCCCACCAGCCGGAGCTCCTGGGGAGCAGCAGGATCGAGGCCTCCGATCCGATCGGGGTCCGTTTCATCCGGGAGGCTATCGAGACGGCCAGCCTGGGCCCAGGCTACCTCTACTACATATATCCCGACTCGTCCCGGGGGATGAGGCCGGCGTTGAAGCTGAGCTATGTCTCCGACGTAGATGGATCCTGGTTTTTGGGCTCGGGGATCTACGCTGAGGTGTCGGTTTAGATAGATCAATTGAAGTAGAGGTGGAGAGATGATCTCCCTTCAGAATGACGGAGTGATGCCTTATGGAGAGAAAGAAGCGTTCTGGAGCTTGAGAGATGAGCCATCTCGGAGCGGCAGCCTTGGTCGCTCTCATCTTCTGCGCCTTAGCCGCCGCGGGGGAGGATGCGGGAGGAGCCATCTCGTCTTTTGAAGAGCCTTCGATCGAGATGCCCTTCCTCCTCCTCCAGATCCAGGCGGATCTGCAGGGAAGCCTGGAGGATCTGGAGATGGCCGTGGCGAAGGCGTCCGGCGACCTCTCGGCTTCGGGGCTGGAGGGGGAAGCCGCTCGGGAGGTGCTGCGGGGCCTTCTTGCCGAAAACTCAGACCTAGTCGAGGCGGTGACCTTCAGCTAAGAGGGGAAGATCCTAGTCGCCGAATGCGAGGGGTGCGAGGGCGGCGAGGGGGAGGATATCAGCGGCCAGGAACATATAGCCCACATCCTGAGGGACAAGAATCCCACCTTCAGCGGGCAGTTTCTGCTGGTGGAGGGCTACCATGGGACTGCCATCGCATATCCGGTCATCTCTCCTGAGGGGGAGTTCATCGGCGGCATCAGCGCGATCATCAAGCCCGAGGAGCTGATGAATGCTCTAGTGTTCTGTAACATAAGTTTTAAATCATATAACATGCCATACCTCTAGTATTGTGTCACGGAAAAAATTGTATTGTATAAGACTTGAGGAAGGGGAACGGGAGGAACTAACCAGCTATCTTAGGCGTGGAAAATCCTCTTCAAGAAGTCTCACTCGGGCCAGGATACTGCTTCTTGCAGATGAAGGTCGACGCGACGAAGAAATATCGGATGTATTGAAGGTGAGTAAGTCAACTGCAAGTCGTATAAGAAAGAGATACTGCGAAGGAGGCCTTGATTTTGCTTTACATGAGAAATCGCGTATTGGAGCCCCAACGAAGATAGATGGGCGGATAGAAGCACAACTCACCCTCCTGGCTTGTTCTGAGCCGCCCGATGGCAGATCTAAATGGACAGTTAGGCTTCTTGCAGATAAGCTTGTTGAGATGGAGGCTGTGGATTCGATCTCTCACATGAGCGTCCAAAGACTATTGAAAAAAATGAAGTTAAACCTTGGCTAAAGACCCGCTGGTGTATTGGGAAGATGACAGGCGATTTCATCTGGCGCATGGAGGATATTCTTGAACTTTATGAACAACCTTATGATCCTAAACGCCCTGTTATCTGTTTCGATGAAAGGCCGTCCCAGTTGATCGGCGATGCCATAGTGCCGATTCCTATAAAACCTGGTAGCTCCAAGAAGGAACATTATGAATACATCCGAAATGGTACATACTGTATTTTCTTAGCCTTTGAGCCTTTGGCCTGCAAAAGGATAATCTGTGTCAGGGAACAAAGAACGATGGTTGATTATACAGATTTTATGAAAATTCTTTCTGATAGTTATCCTGAAGCTGAGACCATCGTGTTGGTTCAGGATAATCTTAATACTCATACTGCCGGCTCATTTTATAAGGCTCTTAATCCTGAAGACGCTTTCAATCTTGCAAAGAGGTTCGAATACCATTATACTCCAAAAAAGGGAAGCTGGCTTAATATGGCTGAGATAGAGCTGTCAGCACTTTCAAAGCAATGCTTGGATCGCAGAATCGCGAGCATAAAAACGCTGGCTTATGAAGTCGGCGCTTGGGAGCGCGAGAGGAATTCAATCGGCGCAACTGTGAGGTGGAGATTCAACAAAGATAACGCAAGACAGAAACTACGAAGGCATTACATTAATTTGCAGAATTAATGTTACAGAGCACTAGACTTAATACTATTCGTTGACGATGTGGATAGGTTACAGGATGAAAAAATGGCTAAAATTGTATGCGATCGTGTAAAGGCACTGGCCAGAGATTTGGGAGATGTTCCGTGTGTGGTTTCAGCAAGAGAAGAAACTCTTGCGCTTCTCTCTGATACAGACCCAATGTTTATCAAGATTTCCGTGGCTCCACCAAGCTTCAAACAAGTGCTTATGAAGCGAAAAAATAAATTTATGTTAGATTTTAAATACGAAAATAAATTATCTGAATATGGCGATATATCTACAGAACATATAAAAAGAGATGTATCAATAATATTAGATAGCATTTTAGATGACGAGGTATATAGCAAGCTCATATCGTTTCATTATGATTTAGATATCCTTTTAGATATTAGTATTTGTATTTTAACTTCTCCCTTCATTACAGTTGATTACTTAAAAAGATTGCACAATTCAAACGAAAAAATCCCGTGGCATGTGGTGCTCGATTCAATGCAGAGATATAGATATAGAAATTTTTATGATCAAAATTCTTTTATATTAAATGTTTATGATAATAATCAAAAAGCCCCTACTTTACATAATTCACTTGTTAGAATAAGGTTATTACAGGTATTGAGACATGAATTTGTAGGGATTAACAAGCCAATTGAAGTGGGAAAAATCATTTCTGATATGCTTTATTTGGGCTATAATAGATCAGAAGTAGAATCGGCATTGTCCGCCCTTGCGAGTCAAAGGCTAATCGTGACAGGTAAACTATACAATTATTATAATAATAATGTATCGGATGTAATACCTCAAAGTGCAGTTGTATTTTACCTTGATTATTTAATTTATAGTTATCGATACATCCAGAATATACTCCCAGTCACGAGATTAAATTTTAGTATCCCCATGGACGTAGCTAATTCAATAGAACCCATTTCAGGAAAAAAATTGAAGAAGACTGTCGATCCATTAATCTATAAATTTATAGCATTCATAAAAGAATGCGAAAATTATGAGAGTGAATATATTAAG
>Ga0334900_1001717_pt1 | contig 22120 bp, 18 predicted proteins | sample GraSluR3_MG_2_FD_207231 | JGI IMG/M metagenome (GOLD analysis project Ga0334900, IMG submission 207231) | Sludge microbial communities from methane-producing bioreactor in Wageningen University, Netherlands - Granular Sludge_31_08-R3 | ecosystem: Engineered > Bioreactor > Anaerobic >...
GCAGGCCGTGACATGCGCGAACGCGAAGTGCCCGTCGTTTTTCAACCCCACGGCAAGACGGTGTACGTTTTGCCCGGCACCGCGCTGGTCGAGGCGGCGGCGGGCGCCGGCATCGCGTTGGACCTGCCCTGTGGGGGCGAGGGAATCTGCGGCAAGTGCCGCGTCGTGGTGCGGCGCGGGGCCGGCGCGCCGAACGCGGCGGAGCGGAACGCCCTCGGCGAAAGCGAGCTCGAAAAGGGCACGCGCCTCGCCTGTCAGACCACGGTCGCCGGGCCCATGTCCGTCGAGGTGCCCGAGACGTCGGTGTTGGGTTCCTACCACAAGATCCTGGCGCAGACCGAGGCGGTGGACGGCGAAGGGGTCGATCCCGCCGTGCGCACCGTTCGCGTCGACGTGCCTCCGCCGGCCCGCGGCGACGACGCGCCCGACCTGGTGCGACTCGAGCGGGTTTTGGGTCCGCTGGACGTCGACTTGGAGTTGCTGCGGGAGCTTCCCGACCGGCTTCGCGAGGCGGCGTTCCGCGGCACGGCCGTGCTGGCCGATCGCCTGCTGATCGACTTCGAGCCGGGAGACACCGAGTCGGAAGGCTACGCGGCCGCCTTCGACGTGGGCACCACGACCCTGGCGGCCATGCTCGTGAGCCTCGGCACCGGCAAGACCGTCGCCGTGGCCTCGCGCCTGAATCCGCAGACCGGCTACGGCGACGACGTGGTCAGCCGCATCCAACACACGATCGAAAACCCCGATGGCCTGCTCGATCTCCAGAACGCGGTGGTTGCGGCCTGCAACGAGATGATCGGCGAGCTTTGCCGCCAGGCGGGGATCGACCGCGATCGCATCTACGACCTGACCTTTGCGGGCAACACGACGATGCTGCACCTGCTGTGCGGCATTCCGCCCCGTTATCTGGGCGAGTTGCCTTTCGTGCCGGCGACGGGCCCCGGGCTGTGGGTGCCGGCGCGGCAGATCGGCGTGCACGTCCATCCGCGGGGGCGGGCCTACGTGCTGCCGGTCATCGGAGGCTTCGTCGGCGGCGACACGGTGGCGGGCATCCTGGCCACCGCCATGACCGAGGCGAGCGGACCGACCTTGCTCGTCGACATCGGCACCAACGGAGAGATCGTCCTGTTCGCCGAGGGCAAGCTCCTGGCCGCGGCCACGGCGGCCGGGCCGGCCTTCGAAGGCGCCCGCATCACCCACGGCATGCGCAGCAGCGCCGGGGCCATCGAAAAAGTAATCCTCGACGGCGACGTCCGCTTGAACGTCATCGGCGATCGGCCGCCCGTGGGGATTTGCGGGTCGGCACTGATCGACGTGGCGGCCGGCCTGCTGCGCCACCGGATGCTTTCGCCCGAAGGGCGGTTGTGCGTTCCCGACGAGCTGCCGAGCGGCCTGCCCCCTGAGTTGCAGCGTCGCGTGGTGGCGCACGACGGCCAGGTGTCGTTTCTGTTGGTCGCGGAAGACGAATCGGGCACGGGGCGACCGATCGTGCTCACCCAGCGCGACGTTCGGCAGTTGCAGCTCGCCTCGGGGGCGATTCGCGCGGGGATCGTCCTGCTGCTTCGACGGGTGGGGCTCGGGCCGCGGGACCTCGAGTCGGTCTTGATCGCGGGCGGGTTCGGCAATTTCATCCGCCGCAGCAATGCCCAGCGCATCGGGCTGTTGCCCGGCGAGATCCCGCGGCACCGCATCCGCTACCAGGGCAACGCCTCGCTGGCCGGGGCCCGGCTGACGGCCGTGTCGAAGCGGGCCCGCCGGTTGGCCGACGACTTGGCCCGGCGCACCGAGCACGTCGACCTGTCGACCGATCCCGGTTTTCAGTGGGCCTTTGCCGACGCGATGATCTTTCCCGAGGAGTAGTCCGACGATCGGGCCCGCTCCCGATTGCCGCGCACGATGTCAGGTGCCTCGTTCCAGCCCGTACCACTCGATCTGGCGCCGCGGGCAGAAGATCAGCCCGTGCGACTCGCAATAGGGGCGCAGCCACCGCGCCTTGCGATCCAGGCCGTCCCGGTCGGTGCCTTGGGGCATGAGCATAACACGCGCGCGATCGATTTCGGGGAACTCGGCCAGGTAGCGTTCCACCTCGCGGCAGTCGTCGAGAGAATCGATCACGAACTTGACCTGATAGGGCCAATCGGCCGTCAGGCGGCGGGTCACGTCGGGCACGTGTCGTGTTCGCTCGTGCCGCGCGGCCCAGCCGGCGTCGTGCCTGCCCGCGGGCACCGAACTCGACAGTTTCGGACTGATCGACATCAGGTCGCAGGCCGCCGGTCGATAGACCGTCCCGGCCGTCTCGATCGTGACGTGGTACCGGCGGCGTCGCAGGGCCTCGCTCAGGGGCACGACCTCGGCGAAGAGCATCGGCTCGCCGCCGGTGAGAACGACGTGTCCGATCCGCTCGGGCGCAACGGCTCCCACTGCGGGCAGATGGTTTCGGGCCGCGACGCCGGCGAGCGCGCGGCTCCGGGCCTCCTGCGTGGCCGGGCTTTCGCCCACCTCGGCCAACTGCTCGACCCGGGCGACGATCGCGTCGACCGACATGGATTCGCCTTCCGCGCGCCACGAGGCGTACGGCGTGTCGCAGAACCAGCACCGCAGATTGCAGCCGCTGGCGCGCACGAACACGCTCTCGGTTCCCGTCAAAAACCCCTCGCCCTGGAACGATCGGAAGATCTCCGCAATCCGCATGGCTTGGCTCGTCACTCTCCCAGTCTTCTCACAAGCTCGATTCGGTCCGGTATGGAAGCGGATCGTCGATCCCCGCTTCGGCAAACCCTCGGCGGCGCAAGAGGCACGCATCGCACCGGCCGCAACTGAGCCCCTCGGCATCGGGATCGTAGCACGAGTGGGTCATACCGTAGTCGACCCCGAGTTCAATCCCTCGGCGGATGATCTGGGCCTTGGTCAGCCGGATGAGTGGTGCGTGGATCGTGAATCGCAGCCGTCCTTCGACCCCCGCCTTGGTGGCCAGATTCGCCAGTTTCTCGAAGGCCGCCACATACTCGGGCCGGCAGTCGGGATACCCGCTGTAGTCGACCGCGTTGACTCCCACGAACAGGTCGGCCGCCCCGACCGTCTCGGCGTAGGCCAGCGCCAGCGACAGCAGCACCGTGTTTCGGGCCGGCACGTAGGTGACGGGAATGGCCGCCTCGATCTGGTCCGGGCGGCGATCTTTGGGCACCTCGATCGCGCCGGTCAGGGCGCTGCCGCCGAACTGCGACAGGTCGATGGCCAGCGTCACGTGGCGTCGCACACCGAGCGCCCGGGCGACCCGGCCGGCGGCCTCGAGCTCGTGTCGGTGCCGCTGCCCGTAATCGACGGTCAGCGCGTGGAGATCGAACCCCTCGGCGCGAGCAATCGCCCCGGTCGTGGCCGAGTCGAGCCCCCCGGAGAGCAAAATCACGGCGGGCAGCTTTGTCGTGCGGCGATCGGCGATGGCGAGTCCCCCTTTTCGCAAACCCTCCAGTTTGCCACAATAATCGGGTTCAGGAAAGGAGATCCCGCGTGGCCGACGATTTTCGCAGCGTGCTCGAGACGTTTGAAAACCAGTATCCGGGCCGCGACTACACGATCCGCATTGTCTGCCCCGAGTTCACGTCGGTGTGCCCGAAAACGGGCCAGCCCGACTTCGGCACGCTGACGATCACCTACGTGCCCGACCGGAAGTGCATCGAGCTGAAGAGCCTCAAGATGTACCTCCAGCAGTTCCGCAACGAGGGCATCTTCTACGAGAACGTGACCAACCGAATCCTCGACGACCTGGCGGCGGTGCTCGCCCCGCGCCGCATGACGCTCGAAGCGGCCTTTACGGCCCGGGGCGGCATCACGACCACGGTGACGGCCTCGTTCACCGCCGAGGCGTGATCGCGGGCCGGGGGTCGTCGAATCGAGGTTCGCAGCGGCGTGGGTGGCCGGAGTCGAGCCGCACCGAGCGCCGGCGCCTTGACACCGATTCGGGCGGCCCCTAACGTGGGACGCGCCCTTGGATGTGTCAAGCGTGCCCACGCCCCGTCTTCCCGCCAGCGAGAAAGGCCCCGTCATGCTCCGCCCCGCAAAGATCGTCGCTCTGCTCGTCGCCGCGGCCTTTGCCGCCCATGCGGCTTGCGCCGAAGACCCCCGCGACATCCGCGCCGGCCACGTGATTCCCGACGAAGGCTATTGCGACCAGCCCTACGTGGTGATCACCCACGACGGCAACTGGCTCTGCACGCTCACCACGGCCGGGGGCCACGAAGGGGCGGCCAACTCGCACGTCGTCTCGACGATCAGCGCCGACCAGGGCCGCACCTGGTCCGACCTCGTCGAGCTGGAGCCGGTCGACGGGCCCCCGTCGGTCTACTCGCTGCCGGTCGTGGCCCGATCGGGCCGGGTGTACGTCTTCTACACGTACAACGGCGACAACTTCCCCTGCCCGGGCCGTAGCGATTGCGTGGGCTGGTTCGTCTACAAGTACTCCGACGACCACGGGCGCACGTGGTCGAGCGAGCGTTACCGCCTGCCCATGCGTATGACCGAAGTCGACCGCACGAACACCTTCGGGGGCAAGGTGCAGATCTTCTGGGGGATCGGCAAACCGATCACCTTCGGCGACACGATGATGTTCGCCTTCAGCAAGTGCGGCAAGTACGTGATCGACCGCTCCGAGGGTTGGTTCTACCGCTCCGACAACATCCTCACCGAACCCGACCCGGCCAAGATCGAGTGGCAGTTGCTGCCCGACGGCGACGTGGGCCTGAAGAACCCCGACCTGGGCGAGATCCAGGCCGAGCAGAACATCGTGGCCATGAACGACGGGTCGATCTACTGCATGTATCGCACGGCCGGCGACCACCCGTGCCACGCCTACAGCCGCGACGGCGGGCACACCTGGACCATGCCCGAGTACGCCACCTACACGCCCGGCGGGCGCAAGTTCAAGAACTCGCGGGCGTGCCCCAGGATCTGGAAGGCCCAGAACGGTAAGTACCTGTTCTGGTTCCATCATCACGGTGCCCACAAAAACCCCTATCGCGGCAGGAACCCCGCCTGGCTCAGCGGCGGAATCGAAAAAGACGGCTTCCTCCACTGGTCGCAGCCTGAGATCGTTCTGTACGACACCGATCCGCAGAATTGCCCGTTCGACCCCGAAACGGGACTGCCCGGGCCGGGAGGCGGCATGAGCTACCCCGACCTGATCGAACAGGACGGCCGCTACTGGATCACCGAAACGCAGAAGACGATCGCCCGAGTGCACCCCATCGACCCCACGCTGCTCGAGGGCCTTTGGAGCCAAGGCAGGGCAAGAACCGTCGCGCGCGAGGGCCTCGTGCTCGACCTGGGGCCCGAACGGCTGCGAGGCGGCGAAGTCGACTTGCCCGCACTGCCCGGTTTGGCCGGCGGCGGCTTCGCGATCGACTTCTGGATCCGCATGAACGACCTGACCCCCGGCCAGATCGTTCTCGACGGCCGCGACCGATCGGGCAAGGGGTTCGCCGTAATCACCGCCCCGCACGGCACCCTGCGCATCGAGATGAGCGACGGACGGCACGCCGGCTTCTGGCAGTGCGACCGCGACCTGCTCCGGCCCGGCACCCGGCACCACGTGGCGATCGTCGTCGACGGCGACCCGAACGTCATCAGCTTCGTGGTCGACGGGCTCCTCTGCGACGGGGGCGCGGCCAGCATCTACGGATGGGGGCGATTCAGCCCCGAACTCGACGACGTCAACGGGTCGGGCAAGCTGCGCATCGCCCCGAAGCTCGACGGGCAACTCGACCGCCTGCGCGTGTACGGGCGCTATCTGCGCACATCGGAAGCCGTGGCCAACTACCACGCCGGGATCTGACGATCCCTCGCCTACCAGGCCCTCGTCACCCCGGGCATGGCGCAGGCGTAGGCGCCCGTCTCGTCGGGCAGCACGGGCGGGTCGGCGTCCCAGGCGTATCGCGCGGGCGCGAGGTCGAGATCGGAGCGGATCGCTTCGTCCCACTCGACCGACTTGCCCGAGTACGTGGCCATTCGCCCCAGGATGGCCGTCATCGAGCTTTGCGCCGAGTAGCCCACCTCGTTGCAGGGCTCGCCGGCCAGGATGGCGGCGAACAGGACGTCGTGCTCGACCTGGTGCCCGTCGGGGCCGCGGTCCCAGCGCAGGGGCTGGTCCCGGCCGTCGAGGTAAATCGACCCGCGCCCGTGCCCCTCGATGTCGGCGTACTCGAACTCGATCGAATGATGGTCGAAGATCTCGCCCACGCCGCCCCGCCCGTAACCGTTCGCCTCGCCCCACTCGGGCGTGCGGACCTGGCGCCCGCCCATGCCGTTGGCCCGGACCGGATGCGCGTCGTTCATCATCCCGTTCATCACGTCGAGGTCGTGGACGTGCTGCTCGACGATGTGGTCGCCGCCGAGCCAGTTGAAGTAGTACCAGTTGCTTACCTGGTACTCCATCTCGGTCTGCCCGGGTCGCGGCTATTTGCCGACGGCCACGTGAGGCTCTTCGGCGGGCCGCTCGACGAGCGGCAACTCGACGACCACGCGGGTGCCCTTGCCCGGCGCCGACTCGATGGCGACCCGGCCGTCGAGCAGCCGCGCCCGCTCCCGGATGCCTTGGAGCCCGAAGCGGTTCTTGTCGACCCGGGCCGGATCGAAGCCAACGCCCCAATCGCGCACCTCGAGCCGGATCCGGTTGGCGACCTGCATCAGCGTGATGCGAACCCGCTTGCTTCCGCTGTGCCGCGCGGCGTTGGTGAGCGTCTCTTGGACGATGCGGAAGATCCCCACTTCGAGATGCGGCGCCAGCCGGTCGAATCGGACGGCCCGCTCGAACTCGACGACCAGGCCGTCGCGCAGCTCTGCCTCGTGAGCCAGGTATTCGATTCCCGCCACGATTCCCGATTCGTCGAGCACGGCCGGGCGCAGACCGCCGATCAGCCGCCGCGCGTCGTCGACGCCTTGCTGCACGAGTTGCACCGCCTTGTCGAAGATCTTCCACGCTTCGCCGGGGTCGCGGGCAAGCGTCTCGCGAAACGCCTGAAGATGGTACAAAGCACTCGCGGCGAGTTGGACGAACCCGTCGTGGATCTCGAACGCGATCAACTGCCGATCGCGCTCGTGCAGATCGAGCATCTGCCGCAGGGCCTGCTGCTCGCTGAGGACCGTTTCCTGGGCCTGCATCTGCGCGGTGATGTCGATGTGGGAGCCCACGAAGCGATAGGGATGCCCGCGCTCGTCGTCGACGGCCGCGCCGCGCGAGAGAATCCAACGGTACGAGCCGTCCTTGTGACGAAGCCGGTGGACGAGCCGGTACTGGGGCAGCGTCCCGTTCAGATAGTCGCGAATCGTGTCGAGCGAGCGCTGCCGGTCGTCGGGGTGCAGCCGGCTCTCCCATTCGCGGTAGTGGTCGGCGATCTCGTCTTCGCGGTAGCCCAGCATGTCCTTCCAGCGGGGAGAGAAGACAACGCGATTGGTGCGAAGGTCCCAATCCCACACGCCCGCGTCGGTGCCGCGGATCGCCAGATCGAACCGCTCTTCGCTCTCGCGAAGGGCCCGGCAGGTCTTGTCGTACTCCCGGTGCAACGACTCCGATTCGGCGACGATGCGCCGGGTCAGGCAACGCACGATCCACACGACGCCGGCTGTCCCCACCACCGCGAGGCCCGCCAGCACGGCCAGCAGCACAAACGACTCGTAGGCGGACAGCTCGACCGCCAACACGGCCTCGTGCGGCAATCCGACGTTCCTCAGTTCGGCAAACCCGCTGAGTCCCATGACGTCAGAGCCCGGCATATCAGAGGAATGCATTACCCCCCTACAAGAATAACGCTCTTACCCGGCAACTCAACCCCCCCGAATGTGCCTATCCGGCAAGACATGCCACTCTTCGGTGGGGGCACCACCATCACAACACATTCGACATCGTTCTGCGAGCCGGTACAATCGGCGGAGTCCACAGATCGTCGCCCCCTCTATTTATTCTACATCGCCCCCCCGCGAGTTGCGCATGGATCTGGAACTGAAGCACAGCGTGGCCCTGGTCACGGGCGGCTCCCGCGGCCTGGGCAAGGCGATCTGCCTCGCGCTGGCCGCCGAAGGGGCCCGGGTGGCCGTGAACTACCGGCAGAACGCCCAATTGGCCCAGGCCGTCGTGGCCGAGATCCGCGAGCGATACGGCGTCGAGGCCCTGGCCGTGGCCGGCGACGTCGCGCGCGAGGCCGACGTGCTGGAGATCTACCGCTCGGTCGAGGCACGGTTCTCGGCGGTCGACGTGCTGGTCAATAACGCGGCGATCTGCCCGACCTGCTCCGTGAAGGACCTCTCCGAAGCCGCGTGGAACGAGACCCTGCAGGTCAATCTGACCGGCACGTTCTTGATGGGTCGCGAGATGGTCCGTCGGCTGCTTGCCTCGGGCCGCACCGGGCGGATCGTCAACGTGGCCTCCCAGGCCGCCTTTCGCGGCTCGACCACGGGCCATGCCCCCTACGATGCCAGCAAGGGTGGCATGATCTCGCTGACCGTGTCGCTGGCCCGCGAGGTCGCGCCCCACGGCATCGCGGTCAATGCCGTGGCCCCCGGAATGATGCGCACCGAGATGACCGCCAAGACCCTCGATGCCAACCGGGCGAAGTACCTGGCCCGCATCCCCCTGCGCCGCATCGCCGAGGCCTCCGAAATCGCCGCCGTCGTCGTCTTTCTGGCCTCGAAACGGGCCGGCTACATGACCGGCGCCACGGTCGACGTGAGCGGCGGCATGCTCATGCGGTAGGGCGGGTCGTTTTCTGCGCGTTCATGGCTCATCGTGCGCTGGGTTGCAGGCCGTCGATGGCCGACTCAAAGACTTCGCGAATCGGCCGGGCGGTTGCAAATCGCGAGCCGAGGGCGATAATTCGCAGGATCGTTGCACAACCCAACCCGGAAGCAGGAGCTCGACTTCGCCGATGACACCCCCCCCGATGGAGAAAGCCGTGATCCTCGCCCGAGGGCTGGGCACCCGAATGCGGCGCGACGACGAATCGGCCGAGTTGGACGATCGCCAAGCGGCCGTGGCCCAGACCGGCGTCAAGGCGTTGATCCCCATTGAGCGGCCTTTTCTCGACTACGTGCTCTCGGCCCTGGCCGACGGGGGCTACCGGCGGGTGTGTCTCGTGGTGGCGCCCGATCACGACCGGATGCGCCGCTACTACGGCGAGCAGGTCGAGGTCGAGCGCCTGTCGATCGAGTTCGCCGTGCAGGTCGAGGCCAAGGGGACGGCCGACGCGGTCGCCGCGGCCGAGTCGTTTGCCGACGGAGGGCCCGTCCTGGTCATCAATTCCGACAATTACTATCCGGTCGACGCCTTGCGCGGGCTGCGCGAGCCGGCGGGCTCGGCCACCGCGCTGTTCGAGCGGGAGTGTCTGATCGCCGGGAGCAACATCCCTGAGGAGCGGATCAGCCGTTTCTCCGTTGGCCTGATCGGCGACGACGGCTTTCTGCAGCGGATCATCGAGAAGCCCGACGAAGCCACGTTGGCTTCGATGCCCCGCCCCGTCTGGGTGAGCATGAATTGCTGGCGGTTCGGCCCGTCGATCTTCGAGGCGTGCCGCAAGATCGGTCCCTCGCCCCGCGGCGAATGGGAGCTGCCCGACGCCGTGCAGTACGCCTTGGATGAATTGGGCGAGCCGTTTCGGGTGGTGCCGGTGCGCGGGCCGGTGCTCGACCTGACCAGCCGCCAAGACGTCGCGTCGGTCGCCGAGAAGCTGGCAGGCGTGGAGGTGCGGCTTTGATCGAACGGCTCGACTGGCGAGGCAAGCTGACCGACGGCGAAGCGCTCGCCGAGGGCCTGGCCCAAGCGGGATTGTCGCCCGAAGCGGCCCGCGCCAAGGCGGCTCTGTTCGGCAAGGCGACCGCCGCGTTGGCGGGGCTCGGCCGGGCCGGGCGGGCCAGTCGACCCACCGCGCTGTTCGTGCCGGGGCGAATCGAAGTGCTCGGCAAGCATACCGACTACGCGGGCGGCAGAAGCCTGGTCGTGGCGGCCGATCGAGGCTTCTGCCTGGTGGTCGCGCCGCGCGACGATCGCACGATGACCGTGGCCGACGCGGTTTGCGGCGAGACGATCGCCTTCGACATCGACGCCGATCTGACGCCGCGCGTCGGGCACTGGTCGAACTATCCCATGACCGTGGCCCGGCGGATCGCGCGCAACTTTGCCGACGCCCGGCGCGGAGCCGACGTTGCCCTGGCCAGCGACCTGCCGTCGGCGGCCGGAATGAGCAGCTCCAGCGCGATGATCGTCGCGATGTTTCTCGCTCTGGCCGAGGTGAACCGGTTGGCCGAGCATCCTCGCTACCGGCGGAACGTCCAATGCCGGACTGATCTGGCGGGCTATCTGGGAACCGTCGAAAACGGCCAGACGTTCGGCTCCCTCGAAGGCGATCGGGGCGTGGGCACGTTCGGCGGAAGCGAAGACCACACGGCCATCCTCTGCGCCCGGCCGGGACACGCGAGCCAGTACGCGTACTGCCCGGTGCGTTTCGAGCGGACGATTCCCATCCCCGCCGATTACGCGTTCGCCATCGGAACCAGCGGCGTCGTGGCCGAGAAGACCGGGGCGGCCATGGCAAAGTACAACGCCGCCTCGCGCCTGGCCTCGGCGCTGGCCGAGCTTTGGCGCCGCCGGACCGGGCGCGACGATCCCCATCTGGCCGACGTGCTGGCAAGCGGCCCCGACGCGGCGCGACGGCTCAGGCAGTGGGTCGAGGCCGAGGGAGCCGATCTGGCCAACCCCGAGGCCCTGCTGGCCCGGCTCGAGCACTTTGTGACCGAAAGCCAGGAGATTCTGCCGGCCGCGGGCGACGCCCTGGCCCGGGGCGACCTGGCGGGCTTCGGCGAGCTCGTCGACCGGTCGCAGCGCGGGGCCGAACGGCTTCTGGGGAACCAGATCGCGCAAACCGCGTTTCTGGCCGCCAGTGCCCGAGCCGCCGGAGCCGCGGCCGCCTCGGCCTTCGGCGCCGGGTTCGGCGGGGGGGTTTGGGCCCTGGTCGAGCGATCGGCGACCAGCCCGTTTCTCGACGCCTGGGCCGCCTCCTACCGGAGCGAGTTCCCCGAGAACGCCGCGGCGGCCCAATTCTTCACCGCCGAGGCCGGTCCCGCGGCGTTTCAGGTCGTCTGAGACCCCTGCTTGCCTTCCTCTTCATGGCTTGCCACGATTTTCGCGATCAGCCGCTTGATGTCGAACAGGCCGCCGATCGAGACCCACACGGCGAGGCTTCCGAAAAGGAGCACCGAAACCACGAGCACGATCTTCCACAGCAGGATCCAGAACGAAAGCGGCAAGTAGACGGCAAACAACGAATACCCGAAAAGCATCATTCAGCCTTTCACGCAGAGGGGGTCGACGCGGCCTCGGCCCGGTCGCGGTCGGGGAAGAGCAGCGAACCGACGATCATAACGGCCAGGGTCACGGCGATGCTGGTCAACCCGACCCGGGCGCTGGGGATGCTGACCTCGAGCACCGCCGGATCGAGCGGGCTGGGCGAGACGCTCGGAAGGCGGCTGAACAACGCCCGAAGCCCGTCGGAGTAGCCGCCCAGGTAGGTGAGCACCCGGCCGGCGCGGGCTTGCACGGGAGTCAGCCCGAGCACGGCCGACGAGCCCGCCAGCAACGCCAGGACCGCGCCGGTCGAACTCGCCCGCTTCCAGTACAGTCCGCCGGCAAGCAGGGCGAACGCGCCCGTGAAGTAGATGGCGCCCGTCACGGCCATGTAATCCCAGACGTCTTCCTCGCCCTGGTAGAGCAGGCCCCAGTAGAGCACGTACAGCCCGATCACCACGATGAGCACGCGCGACAGCAGGATCCTCGTCTTGCCGCTCAGGCGGCCGCCGAACATGGGGGCGATCACGTCCTGCGTAAGCACCGAGCTCCAACACAGCAGGTAGCTGTCGTGCGTCGACATGAAGGCGGCGATCATCCCCGCCGAAATGATTCCGATAATCACGGGCGGCAGGATCCTGCCCAGAAAGATCGGCATGGCGTAGAGGTTGTCGAACGCCTCGGCGCCCTCGGCCGCCGGGAAGAACAGCTCCTTGAGCTGCGCGTCGTGCGTCATGATGAACACGAAAGCGCAGATGCCCCAGAAGTACGGGATGAGAAACCGGATCAGAAACGAAACCGACGCGAACATGTACTGTTTCTTCACCGTGCGGGGGCTTTCGGCGGCCAGGGCGCGCGCCACCGAGGTGGGCCAGATGCCGCAGCTCACCAGGCCGAGGAAGCACATCCACACGATGTATTCCAGCCCGAACTCGCCGGAAGCCGACGTCGGGTCGAACCCCGCGGGCCCCATGAACCGCTCGACGCCGGCGAAGATCTCGTCCCAGCCCAGCCGGTAGATCGCCAGGAACGTGGTCAGCAACAGGCCGAACGACAGCACGACGAATTGCACGTAGTCGGCAATCACGACCGAAATCATCCCGCCCAGGCAGGTGTAGATGAGCACCAGGCTGAGCAGAAAAACCATGACCGTGGGCAGGGCCCAACTGTGCTCGGAAAGCCCGGTGATGCCGACCAGGAACTGCGACCCGACCTTGAGAAACAGCCCCATGTTGAGAATCCCGCCGGCGGCCATCATGATCCCCCCGAGGATCTGCGTCTTGCGGCCGAAACGGCGGCTGTAGAACTCAGGGATCGTCAGCACTTCCATCGAGCGGAGCCGATAGATCAAGAACCCCGTGGCCCCGACGAAGAACGTCACGATGCCCGCGGCCAAGGCGATGTGGAAGGCGGCAAATCCCCCCACGAAACCCTTCTGCGAGCTGTACATCACCGTGATCAGGCCCAGCTCCGTTCCCGTCAGCGTGGCGATGCCCAGGCAGGTGCCCAGCGAGTGCCCCGCGGCCACGAAGTCCTTCATGCTGACGATGTACTTGCGCACCACGAGGCCGATCGCCACGGAGATCATCGGATAGCAGATGACGATCACCCAATCGATCGCCGAAAAATTCGTTCGGCCGAGGGCTTCGACGGCATTACTCTCCATGGGCAGACTCTTTCTCCTGAGAGCCGGGCTCTCCCATCCCGCCTGACGGGATCTGGGAGCGGGTCCAATATACTGGGCTGCCACGGCGACTTCAACCGAACTCGTGAATCGTCGCGTGCCCGGCCGCTACGTCCTCGAGCCCGTCGTGATTTGCTTCGCGCCGACCGCGCGCGATGCCGCAGCCGCTCCCGCCAACCCCTCGGACAACGGGAAACAACTCCCTTGGAAGGGGCATTCTGTGTCGGGTCGGCGATTTCCATGCCGATTCGATCCCGTGTATACTGACTCACGGTAAGAGCGTCGACCCTCCCGTCAGAAGAAGCGAAGGATGAACCCTCCCACTCCTGCCGAACACGTGGATGCGCGGCGACTGCCGGCCCCCCTGCTTCTCGCGTTGCTGGCTCTCCGAGTCGCCATCGGCTGGCATTTCCTCTACGAGGGACTGGCCAAGCAGCTCAATCCCGACTGGTCGGCCGCCGGATACCTGGCGTCGTCGCAATGGGTGCTCGCCGACCTGTTCCATTGGATGGCACAGAACCCGGCCGTTCTCGCCTGGGTCGACCTGCTCAATACGTGGGGCCTGATGCTCATCGGCGCCGGCCTGATGCTCGGCGTGTGCACCCGGGCCGCGAGCCTGGCGGGCGCCGTTCTGCTCGCCCTGTACTACCTGGCCCACCCCCCTCTCGTCGGGATCGACGCGGGCGTGCCGCTCGAGGGCAGCTATCTCGTTGTCAACAAGAACGTCGTCGAGATGGTCGCCCTGCTCGTGCTGGCCATCGTGCCGCAGAGCGGATTCGGCGGGATGGGCGGCCTCCTCAAATCGGCGATTGCGCGCGCGACGACGTTCGTGCGCCGCGTGGCGGCCAGCGGCGAGGCGCCCCTGCACCGCGACCCCGACCGGTTCAGCCGCCGCGAACTCATCGCGACCCTCGCCACGCTGCCCGTGCTGGGCGGATTCGTCTACGCCGTGCTCAAAAAGCACGCCCCGCGCGCACGGGAGGAGCAAGCCCTGCGCGCCGGCGCCGCGCCCGGCGACGTCGACGCCGTGACCGGGCCGACCGTCAAGATCGCCCAAGCGCTCTCGTTGGACGAGCTCGATGCGAAGGTGCCCCACGCCAGGCTCGGCCCTCTCGAGCTCTCGCGCGTCCTGCTGGGCGGGAACCTGATGAACGGCTTCGCCCACGCCCGCGACTTGATGTACGTCTCGTCCCTGGTCAAGGCCTATCACACGGTCGACAAGGTGCTCGAGACGCTCTGGATCGCCGAACAGTGCGGCATGAACGCGCTGGTCATCAACACGCACAACGGCGGCCACTTCGTCGAGCAGTATCGCGAGCGCAACGTCGGGCACATGCACTTCATCGCCCAGTGCCGCGCCGGCGACCTGATGCCCCGCGTGCGCAGGGCGATCGACCTGGGAGTCGAGGGCGCCTACATCCAGTCGGTCGAGGAGCTGGCCGACAACGACCGCTTCGACGAGGTGGCCGAGGCGCTCGAGCTGATGCGCTCGAACGGGCTCCTCGCCGGGTACGGCAGCCACTACATTGCCGGCATCAAGAAGTGCGTCGAGCGGGGAATCGATCCCGATTTCTGCATGAAGACCTTCCACCATTTGAACTACTGGTCGGCCCACGTCGACCAGGAGCCGCACGACAACCGCTATTGCGACGACGGCGACGAAACGATCGAGTTCATGAAGACCTTCGACAAGCCGTGGATCGCCTTCAAGGTGCTGGCCGCCGGCTCGATCCGTCCCGAGGACGGCATGCGCTACGCCTTCGAGAACGGCGCCGACTTCGTGTGCATCGGCATGTACGACTTCCAGGTGGTCGAAGACGCCAACGTGGCCTGCCGCGTGCTCGGCGGCGACCTGCCGCGCCAGCGCCCCTGGCAATCGCCCCCCCTCGCCGCCCCGCCCCGCCCCGCCGTCGCCTCGACGCCGCCCGGCACCCAAGCGCCCGGGTCGTGAGCAATCGCTTCGGGGAACCGCGCAGGAACGATCGCCTTTGTGCTGCCTTGTAGTGTGTGTTGCCTCAGTTGAAACTGGAAATTCCTGGCCTGTGGGTTAGCATAGAGATCCAGAGGAGGATTTTCCATGAGTCGAACGCGAAAGAACTACACTCCCGAGGAGAAGGTGGCCATCCTCAAGCGGCATTTGGTGGAGAAGGTGCCGGTCTCCGATCTGTGTGACGAGTTGGGCCTGCATCCGACCGTCTTCTAAGGCTGGCAGAAGCTGTTCTTCGAAAACGGGACGGCTGCCTTCGAGAAGACGCGCCGTCGCCAACCGGACCGTCGCGACCAGAGAATCGAGAAGCTCGAGGGGAAGCTGGCCCAGAAGAACGAGGTGCTCGCCGAGCTAATGCAGGAGCACGTCCAGCTAAAAAAAGAACTTGGGGAACTCTGAAAGGAAGCTGGGTTCCCCACGACGTCCGCGACGAGGTCGTCGACTTCGTCGGCCGCTGGTCGGAGAAGACGGAGATCGCCCTCCGGGTGCTGGTGCTCTGGTTGGGGATCAGCCTCTCGAAGTTCTACGACTGGCGCAAGCGTTACGGCAAGGTCAACGAGCACAACGCCTCGATCCCCCGCGATCACTGGCTCACGGACGAGGAGAAGCGGGCGATCCTCGCTTACGAGCGTGACTACCCCTTGGAGGGCTATCGGCGTCTGACGTTCATGATGCTCGACGACGACGCGGCGGCGGCCAGCCCGGCCACGGTGTATCGGGTGCTCAAGTCGGCGGATCGCTTGGGGCGGCCTTCGCCCTCCAACGAGCGAAAGGGAAAGGGCTTTCGCTCTACCTGCTTTTCAACGGTATCCTCGGCGACCGAAGCCCGGGCGGCGGCAACGTGTTGACGGGCGCCGCACTGAGGGCGCTGCCGGCGCACGACGGGCCGCGCATCATCTACGGCGAAGGTAGCCGGCTGTGCAAGGCCCGACTGAAGCGCGAAGGAATCGTGTTCAAGCAGATACCCTACGGAATCAAGACCCCATGAGACAGGGATCGCGAAAACGCGAAGGCAGAGAAAGCAATGGGACACGAGTTCGACGACTTGTCCGGGCGCGTCATCAACGCGGCCATTGCAGTACACCGGGAGCTTGGCCCGGGTTTCCTGGAGTCCATCTACGAAAGCGCGATGAACACAGCGCTGCGGCACCGGGGATTGACCTATGAAGCCCAGAAGGAAGTGACCGTCGTCTTCGAGGGCGAGGAGGTTGGCGTTCATCGACTCGACTTGGTGGTCGAGGAAGAGATCGTGGTCGAACTGAAGGCGGTCAAGGCCTTGGAGAACATCCACTTCGCGCAAGTCAAATCGTATCTGAAGGCGACGGGACTGCACGTCGGATTGCTGCTGAACTTCAACGCGCCCACCCTGGTCGTCAAGCGCGTGGTGCTCGACTTCAGACCCGCAAAAGAAACTGACAAATAGCCCACCGTTTCGCGTTTTCGCCTTTTCGCGCTTTCGCGATCAGAACGGCGAGAAGGCAGCCAATGTTTGAACCTCGAGATTATCAGCGGCGGAGTCTGAACGGGGTGAATTTCGATCGCGAAAGCGCGAAGGCAGAGAAAGCAATGGGACACGAGTTCGACGACTTGTCCGGGCGCGTCATCAACGCGACCATTGCAGTACACCGGGAGCTTGGCCCGGGTTTCCTGGAGTCCATCTACGAAAGCGCGATGAACACAGCGCTGCGGCACCGGGGATTGGCCTATGAAGCCCAGAAGGAAGTGGCCGTCGTCTTCGAGGGCGAGGAGGTTGGCCGTTCATGCACTTTGTCGAGCCGACTCGTCCCGGGCGAAGTAGGCCCGCGTTTCGCGGACGATGACGCCGCTGAGCAGGATCAGGCCGACCAGGTTCGGAAGGGCCATCAGCCCGTTGAGAAGGTCGGACAAGGTCCAGACGAAGTTCAGGCTGCGCACGGCGCCGGCGTACGCGGCGGCCACGTAGAGGATGCGGTAGAGGGGGACCACCTTCGACCCGAACAGGTATTCGATGCTCCGGTCGCCGTAGTAGCTCCAGCCGATGACGGTCGAGAAGGCGAACATGGCCAGGCAGATCGAGACGATCGCGGGGCCCGCGTTGCCGGGCAGCCCTTGCTGGAACGCCAGTTGGGTGAGCTTGGCGCCGTCGAGCCCCGACTGCCACGCCCCCGTGGCGAGCAGACACAACCCGGTCATCGTGCAGACGACCAGGGTGTCGATGAACGTCTGGGTCATCGACACCAGGGCTTGGCGCACGGGCTGGTCGGTCTGGGCCGCGGCGGCGGCGATTCCGGCCGAGCCGAGCCCCGATTCGTTCGAGAAGATGCCCCGCGCCACGCCGAATCGCACGGCCTGGGCCACGCCGGCGCCGACGAATCCGCCCGTCGCCGCCGTCGCCGTGAAGGCGCTGCGAACGATCAGGGCCACCAGGGCCGGGATCGCGCCGGCGTGCAGCACCAGCACCAGGCACGCGGCCGCCATGTAGACGACGATCATCACGGGCACGAACACGCCGGTGAAGCGTCCGATCGACTTGATGCCGCCCAGGGTGATCGCGGCCAGGAGCAGGGCGATCGCGATTCCGCTGGTCGACTTGGGCACGCCGAACGCGCCGTCCAGAGCGTCGGCCACGGCATTCGATTGCACCATGTTGCCGATGCCGAAGGCGGCCGACGCGGTGAACAGGGCGAACAGCGCGCCCAACAGGCGCCCCAAGGGCCGCCATGGGACGGCCTCGCTCAAGTAGTACATGGGCCCGCCGCACTGCCGGCCCGCGGCGTTGGTCACCCGGTACTTGACCGACAGCAGGGCTTCGGAGTACTTCGTGGCCATGCCGACCAGGCCGGTCATCCACATCCAGAACAGCGCCCCGGGCCCGCCCAGGGCGATGGCCGTGGCGACCCCGACGATGTTGCCCGTTCCCACCGTGGCCGACAGGGCGGTCATCAGGGCCTGGAAGTGCGAGATGTCGCCCTTGGCCCCGTGCTCCCTGCGCACGACGAACGCCAGGTAGAAGGCGTGCCAGACCTTGTGGAACTGGAGCCCCCGGAGACGCAGGGTCAGAAACAAACCCGTCAGCAACAGCAGCGGAACCAATAGCCACGGCCCCCAGACGAAACCGGCCGCCTGGTCGACCAACGCGCTCAGCCTCGAAAACACGATGCGCCTCTCGATGGATGGGAAGACAGTCTACCTGACGCGGCCCGTGGCCGCAACCAAGCCGAGGATAGGCCGTGGGAACGAAGGAGTGATGGAGTGATGGAATAATGGAATAATGCGATTCGGCACAGAGGGGGCCCAACACTCCAACACTCCAACACTCCAACACCTGCCCGCACGGCCCGAAAGACACCTGCCCGCACGGCCCGAAAGAGCGGCAGCCGAAAACGGCGGCCTATTCCGCCTGCTTTTCCAGGTATCGTGCGAGAATACCTACATTGCGAATGAACGTCTCCGACTCGTACACGCCCTCGGGCGACGCCTTGCCGAACCCGCGCATGCCTCGCGCGTCGATCCAGGCGCCGCGCGGGTCCATGGCGTCAAGCGCCGCGGCGGCCTCGGCGGCCAGCTCGTCGCGCGAGGGCGAGCCCGGGCGAGGGGCGGCGGGGCCCGCGCGGCGAAGCGCGTCGTATTCCGCTTCGATCGGGTCCAGGCGCGAGGGCATGACAAAACCGTAGTGGGTCGGAACGTCGGCCGGGTCGTACGTGAGTTCATAGTCGCGCGTGAAGTAGAGCGGTCGGTTCGTCTCGAGCTCGTAGAACCGGGCCAGCCGGCCGTCGGGAAGCAGCGAGCGGCGCAGATACGCCACCGCCCGCGGGATGGGATCGAGGAACTTCGTCTCGCCCGTCGCGCGGTACAGGCGCATGAGAGCCTCGATCATCGCCTGCGACTCCCAACTGCTCACGGCCGGCGGCTCGAACTTGCGGTCCCAGCAGGGATGCATCCGGCGGTCGTACTGCTGGGCCCAAGCCGGCTGGGGCTCGGGCATCTGCGCGAAAAGGAGGAACTCGCCCGTGCGGCGCGCCGAATCGAGGTAGCGCTCGTCGCCGTACACCCGCCAGGCGGCCAGCATCGTGTCGATCATCACGCCGGCGACGTCGTCGTTGGTGAAGTAGCGGCCGGGCCAGTCGTTGAGCCACTTGCGCGACCACGTCTCGGGATACGAGGCGCGCAGAATCGGGAACTCGGCTTCGCCGGGCGGCTCGGGGTAGTTGTCCCAGTTCTGGCACCAGCCGCCGTTGGGATACTGGGCTTTGAGTAGGGCTTCGAGGGCGAAGCCGGCCGATTCGTGAATCGCGGCGTCGTTGAAGTCGAGGGCCCGGTCGATCCTCGCGAGGAACCGCACCGCGGCCGGCGTCGTGTCGTCGTCGAGCGTGGTGATGTTCGTCTTGTTCTTGCGGCGCCGGCTGGGGCGGAACGCCTTGTTGTCGCGGTAGCCCCACTTGACGCGCTCGGCGGGATCGAAGTGAATCGCGTAGTGCCATCCGCCCGACTGCATCTGACCGCGAACCAGGGCCCGGGCGGCCCGGGCGGCCGCGTCGAGATCGTACCGATCGCCGGTGGCCTCGTAGGCGTCGAGCAAGGCCAGGCCCACGGACGGCGTTCCCGGCGGCTGGACCCAGATCGTGTCGGGACCCGTCTCGGCCTCGCCTTCGCTGAGCGTGAGGTCGCGGCTGTATCGCCAGACGTAGCCGCCGTGCTTCGAGCAGTTCTCCACGAAGAACGTCGCCGCGCGGCGCAGCGCCGCACGGACCTCGTCGCGATCGGGCTCGGCGCTCGCCCGGCCCGGGGCGAAGAGCATGCCCGACGCCAGAAGGATGGTCATCCGAAGAATCACCGAGCGGCTCCCTTTGCAGTGGTCTCGGCGCAGGTGGCGCCTAGAAGTAGCTGTGGATGTTGTAGACGTTCTCTTGGTGCACGTAAGGCTTCGCGCGTCCGTCGCCGTCGGGCTGGGTGAAGATCAGGATGCTCCGCCCGTGGTACGGCTGGTAGAGCACGAGTTCTTCCCGCTCGTCGCCGCACAGGTCGACGGCAAACGCCTGCGCGGCCACGTGCGACTTCGTGGTGCCCCACCGCAGCCGCTCGCGCACGCGGTCTTCGTACGAGCCCAGATCGGCGACCACATTGCCGCGACCGTCGACCAGGCAGCGGTCGATGGGGATCCACAGGGAGTCGACGTCCGGGCTCTGCCAGCGGACCACGCACGGGAAATCGGGGTATCCTTCGAGTTCCCGGCGGTGCTGGAAGGCCGCCAGGGGCGCGCCGTCCGTGCCCCGCACGGTCACGAAGTCGCCGCGGTGCCCGCTTCGGAGGATGATCGCCTCGGTGCCGGGCTCGTCGTCGATGAAGTTGCCCGCCCAGATTCCCTGGCCGTGGCTGACTTCCCGGGTCGTCTTCTCCCAGAGCGAACTGCCGTCGCCCCCCAGGCAGTAGGCCGGGCCCGTGTTGCAGATGCTCACGAGCACCGCCTTGTCGGGTCGGGCGAAGGGCTGGAACACGGCCGTGCAGTCGGCATGGTGTTGGGCCTCCTTGCGCCAGAGCACGGTGCCGTCGTCGTCGATCGCCGTGGTGCCCGCGATGAATTCGTCGCGCCCGTCGCCGTCGATGTCTCCCACCGAAGGCAAATGCCCCATGGCCGCCGGATCGGCCGTGACGTGCCAGAGCGTCTCGAGCCGGCCGTCGAGGGCCACGGCATGGGTGGGGACCCGGCCGCTGGCTTCGAACTTCAGGACGACGGCGGGCGCCTCGTGCCTGCCCTTCAGGAAGGCGACGTGCCCGAGCGGGTGGCATCGGCTTCGCTTGCCGCCGCGCACCTCGAGGTCGAAGGGCGACGGGCGGGCCCGCTTGACCCGGCCGGTGGCTCCCTCGAGCAGGTAGAGCATGGGCCGGCCGTCCTCCCAGAGTTCGGCGATCACCTCGGAGCGGCCGTCGCCGTCGAGATCGTAGATGAAGGCGATCCCTCGCAGGGCCGGCTCGCGGTAGTCGCCGTCGGGCGCGTGTGTCTCGACGGCCGGGTCGCCCTTGGTCCACAGGGTTCGCCCGTCGTGGTCGACGGCCACGAGATGGCCGGGCGTCGACTGCGGACCTTGCCGATGGAGCAGGAAGTCGACCCGGCCGTCGCCGTCGAGGTCGCCCAGGCTGGGAAAGGCGCCCGGGTAGGCGTCCAGATCGATTTCCTTCCAGAGCTTGACTTGCTGCGGTTTCTCGGCCTCGGATTGGCCCGACGCCGGACCCGACCCGACGACGATGCCGGCCGCCACGAATACGGCCAAGGAAGCGTTGGGAGAGAGGATCGTTCGGAGCATGGTCTTCACCCGTTGCAACCGTCGCGGTTTCTGCCGATGCCCGCGGAGGCGCTGCCATTGTAGCGGCTCGTTCGTCGTTTTTCTGCCCGGCGCGGGCGAGGCCCGCCCGATGGAGGCGGCCCAGCGACACCGCGCGGCGCGAACGAGGCAACGCAAGCGCCACGAGCCCCCCCGCGATCACCAGGGGCCGCGGCCCTGGTGCGCCTGAAGCATCATGTAGCTCGAAAAGGCGAAATAGCCGAAGAACAAGGCCAGAAACTGATCGTGCAGGAGCAGCAGCGCGAGCACGGCCACGCCCACGGCCGTCGCGAGCGACAGGATCAGCGATTGGCGAATCCCGTCCCAGGGATTCATCTTGAGCATGAGTTCGCGGGCGATCTGACCGCCGTCGAGCGGGTAGACCGGCAGCAGGTTGATGACCGGCCAGAACACCGACACGATGAGCAGGTAGTTGATGAACGTGGTCAAATGCGGCGATCCGATCGGGGCGACCAAGACCAGCGGGAGGAAACCTCCGAGCATCACGAGGGCGACGCCATGCCCGGCCAGTTTCAAGCCCCCGCCCACGACCGCCACGATCGCCAACTGGGCGCCCGGCCCCGCGGCCGAGATGAGCACCTCTCGGGAGGTCCTTTCCGAAACGGGGCCTCGGCCCTGGGCGTTGCCCCGGCCCGCCAGCCCCCCCATGCCGTAAAGCGTGATCCACGGCATGTAACCCAAGCGGCGCATCACCAAGGCGTGCCCCAATTCGTGCACCAGCACCGACACGAACACGGCCGCGATCCAGACGAACAGATCGATCAGCTCCGGACCGCCGCCGATTCCCAGCAGGGCCGCAATGAGCC
>Ga0334900_1001718_pt1 | contig 22087 bp, 17 predicted proteins | sample GraSluR3_MG_2_FD_207231 | JGI IMG/M metagenome (GOLD analysis project Ga0334900, IMG submission 207231) | Sludge microbial communities from methane-producing bioreactor in Wageningen University, Netherlands - Granular Sludge_31_08-R3 | ecosystem: Engineered > Bioreactor > Anaerobic >...
TCAAAAACAAAAAATGAATTTAGGTGAGGTTTCAACTGATGATTTTCAAGTAGATTTTAATTATGAGGCAACGATTTAATTTTAAGTAGATTTTTTTTTGACGCAACTAGGAAACCTAAGGGAAAAACTGTTAAGCGGATGGGAATTCCCTTGAGATATTCCGTGATGCGTTTTAAAAAATCCGTCTTTGGAATAAAAAACCCCGCTCTTTTTACCCGAACAAGAATATAACAAAACGTTCGGGCAAAAAAGCGGGGGCGATTTTTATTAAACCGATTTAATTTTATTTCCTGTCTTTAAGAGGGATAAATTTTTTATCCAAAGCGCCCTCATAGCGGGACGTGGGTCTTATGAGACGGTTATCGGTGAGTTGCTCCCTGATATGAGCAATCCATCCCGCCGTTCTTGAAGCAGCAAAGATAGTGGTGTAATACTCTTTGGGAATACCAAGCGCATTTTGCACAACCGCCGAATAGAAATCCACATTGGGATATATGCCTTTTTTCTCAATAACGATACTCTCAATCTTTTTCGCAATGTCATAGAGTTTTTCATGACCTTTTTTCTTTGCAAGTTTTTCAGCCCATTCGCGAAGGTGTCTTGCGCGGGGGTCTTCGGTTTTATAAACCCTGTGTCCAAATCCCATAATTTTTTTCTTGTTTTCGAGCATATTGTCGATATACTCATCAACCTTGTCAATGCTCTTAATGTCCTGAAGCATCTCCAAAACCTTTTGATTAGCGCCGCCATGGAGAGGCCCTTTTAACGTGCCGATAGCCGTAGTCAAAGCGGAGTAAATATCGGAAAGCGTAGATGTTGTAATTCTTGCGGAGAAAGTGGATGCGTTAAAGCCATGGTCTGCGTGTAGAACAAGTATAGTATCAAACGCCCTGACCTCTTCCTCCTCAGGCACTCTTTCAAACATCATATAAAGGAAATTCTCCGCAAAACTTTTGTCGAAATCCGCCTCAAGGATACGCTGCCCTGTTTTAACGCGATACATCACCGCAATTGCAGTCATTATACGTCCCAACAGCGAAATCGCTTTTTTCTCAAAAATCTTTCCCGAAAGCTCCTCAGCATCGGGGTCAAGCGCTCCGAGAAGAGAAACAACAGTTCTTAAAATAGCCATCGGGTGGGAATACTCAGGCATTTGCTTAATCAATTGAATCGCCTCAAACGGAAGATACATATTTTTAATCAACTCATGCGAAAACCGCTCATACTCCCGTTCATTGGGTAATTTATCGTGGTCATGCCATAATAAATACGCGACTTCCTCAAAGGAAATCTTCTCAGCTATTTCGTGAATATTATACCCGCTGTAAACCAAAAGCCCGTTTACGCCGTCAACGTAACTGATTTTAGTCTCCCCGGCAGCGACACCTTCCAATCCTCTCACAAACACTTTCTTGTCTGCGATGTCTTTGTCTTTCATAGCTTGCCTCCTTTGATAATAATGAAAAACTTAAACAGGTTTTAAACCCGAAAAACCTCCGCTTATTATATCATATATCTTCTTTTTTGGAAATATATTTTTTTAAAAAACCCCATATTTTTTTTAAATTTCATAAACTCTGATTTTTTGACATTTTAGGGTTTTTCTTTTATCTTGAAAAATAAAAAAACTCAGTAACGGGGGAATATATGGCGAAAAAAAGAGAAAACTGGGCTTCCAAGATAGGAGTAGTCCTTGCCGTTGCCGGTAGCGCAGTCGGACTGGGGAATTTCCTAAGGTTTCCTGGGGTAGCCGCGGCAAACGGAGGAGGCGCTTTTCTTATCCCATATTTTATCGCATTTATTTTTTTGGGTATCCCTCTCGCGTGGATTGAATGGACACTCGGACGCTACGGCGGACAATTTGAACACGGCAGCGCACCCGGTATTCTTAACGCCGTTGTCCGAAAGCCATGGGCTAAGTATCTCGGTTCGCTCGGCATTTTCGGTCCTCTGTTTATCAACTTCTATTACATCTTTGTAGAATCGTGGCTTCTCGGTTATGTCTGGTATGCAATATCAGGAACGCTTGCCAATGCATCGGGGGCTTTCCCCACTATGGGCGAATTTTTCTCGCAATATATCACATTACAAATCCAAATAATGGGCATTCCCGCGGCGCTTTTCTTCTTCATTATAACCCTCATCCTGAACTTTGCTATTGTCTTTTTCGGCGTAAAGCGGGGTATAGAACGCGCTTCGCGGATTATGATGCCTATACTCGTAGTGCTTGGGCTTATTATGCTTGTCCGCGTTCTGACCCTCCCCAATATCTCCCAGGGTCTCGGATTTCTATGGAATCCCGACTTTTCCAAACTGTTGGATATAAACGTATGGTTTGCCGCATCAGGGCAGATATTCTTTACCCTGAGTGTCGGTATAGGGGCTATTCTTACCTATTCTTCCTATGTAAAAAAGAATCAGGACATAGCTCTCTCGTCTCTTTCCGCCAATGCCGCCAATGAGTTTCTTGAGGTAATTATCGGGGGAACTATCGTAATCCCCGCCGCGATAGTTATGATGGGAGCGGGACAGGCTGAAAGTATCGCAAACGCGGGAACTTTTAATCTCGGGTTTATTACTATGCCGATGATTTTCGGGATGCTACCGTTTGCTATGTTTTTCCAGATTGTATGGTTTCTGCTTCTTTTTATCGGCGGCGTTACATCTTCCATTTCACTGTTACAACCCGGAATCTCATTTTGCGAGGATGAACTGAATATGAATCGCAGGCAGTCTATCGGGGTTTTGTTTTTTGTCTTTCTGATAATGGGACTTTTCTCGGTTTACGGGCTTGGCGCGGGAGTTGTCGATGAGATGGACTTCTGGGCGGGAAATTTCTCGCTTATCCTTTTCGGAACCATTATGGCGGTAATTTTCTCGTGGGTTCTCGGTGTCGATAAGGGATGGAAAGAAATGAACCGCGGAGGAGATATTAAAATTCCGGTAATTTTCAAATTCATTATGAAATATATCACGCCCACTTACCTGATAGTCCTGCTTATACTATGGGTAGCGCTAAGCGGGTGGAATACAATCACTATGAAAGGAATAGAATCCTCACCGTTTAAACCTTTGGACAGCCCGAATATTACTGCGATTATCGGGGATATAAAAAATCCTCAAACCCAAAACGCACATACCATCAGAAATAATGTAAGCTCCGAAACTTTATTGCTTATAGATAATTACTCCGATACGGTTAAGACAAGTCATAATCAACAGATACTCAAACTTAATGAATTATACACGATACGGGGCGAAGAATTTATCACGGAGGATTATACAGCCCGCTTTATGGAAATTATTAATATCGAAAACGTCCCTGCTGAACAGCTTGAAAATCTTGAGGCGCTTAAAAACCGTCAATTCCGCAAGGTTTTCGGCGAAACATACCGTTATAAAACCACATACGAAAGGACTATATCTGCGGTTTTGGCGGATTTATCCGCGCTTATAACCAAAGAGGATTTTTATTTAGATAACGCCTTTGATAAAGCGGGATTTTCGGGGGATACTCTAAGACTTATCGAAAGATACAAAGACGACAACCTTGATAAAGCCGATATCCACAAACTAAACCGTTTCATTATTGCGGACACTTTCGGCGAGAATCTCAGCAGTATGCCTCAAGCCGAATTTTTAGGCTTTACCGTGAATCAAAAACGGTTCATTTCCTTTATGCGAATTGGGTTTCTAATCCTGCTGTTGATTATAAATATCATAATCGGTTTGTTCTGGAAAAAGAACAAACTTGATTTAAAACTCCAAAAGGAGGATGCGTAAATGAAAAAGATATTGATTATAGCGACATTTGTATTCTTACCGCTATTCGTCTACGGACTTAGAATTGAACAGGCTCCCCTTTTGTGGATTATATCGCCGAAAGACGGGAGGGAGGTTTCACGCAGTTTTGAAATAAAAGGCAAGGTCGCCTATATTGATGATAAACCCGCTTTCAACAGCGTAATGATAAATATAGCTGGAGTCGGCAGCTTTGTCGTTGATGTTGACGGCAACGTATGGTCTAAAGAACTCAAGCTCCCCTATGGAAAACATACTATTGAGGTTTTCGGTCTCGACAAGAGCAACAAACCCGTTTTCAGGACATCCGTTTCGGTTATTACCGAGTTGCGTATGAGTGTAGGGGGATGGATTTTTATGGTGTTTGCATGGCTTTCCATTATCGCTTTAAATATTTTTACTTTCACTAATATATTTAAAATCAAGGAAGAAAAAATTGTAGAGCCTTTGGAAATCGACACGATGGATGAGTAAATTTATTTAAGATTCATTAAGGAAAAATAGTTTGAACAGACTTTATGAACTTTTAGTCAGTTTCTATTTCTGGTATTTTGTCTTCCTGATTTTCGGTCTCGGGATAAGCTTTGTAGTGCTGGCACGAAACCGCAAACGGGGAATAGAAAATTTCCCGACCGACGGGTTTCAGCCCATATTTACTGCAAAAAAGACAAGAAAGAAACGAAAACCCAAACCCAAATCCAAACCCAAATTCAAATCCAAATCCAAAAGCGCTATGTCCGAAAAGCTCGGCGAAAGAATTGTCGGGTATATGATAGAAGTCTCCCGTTCGGATAGCAAACAACTTGTGCAGGACAGGATTTCAAGAATCCGCTCGGAATGCGAACGCTTATCAACTCTACCGCTTCCCGAAGAAAACAAGCGAATCATATCATCCGTTTTAATATGGTCAAAGCGGTTTAATGTCGAAAAACATATCACCGAAATGACGCTTTACCGACATTCAACCCAAATCAAATACGATGCTAAAAAGCGGGATTTTAAACTTATGATTTTCGAGGAATAAACCCCGACGCTAAAACGCATAAACAAATTCAATCCCCATACCCAACCCGTTAAGATTAAACACCTTGTCAAGCTCATTCTGCATTTTACCGTCTTTATCAAACGCATAGACTTCCGAAGTATAATACCCGTAATAATCATCCGTGCTTGTTATTTCAATGGTATTATAAAACTCCTCATTATGCATAATGTAAGCGCGAAGTCCTATGTTTCGGGTAAGTTCTATTCCTATATATCCCTTAAACTTGAAAGAAAAATAATCCGAGCTTGCAATTATGTCGTAACTTTCACTATACCCCAAGTATGTATCAACATCTACCGTTCCGATTTTATAAGACACAAACCCCATTGAAAGGTCTATCTCTCCGCCGATATTAAACCATCCGCCCGCTCTACCCAGATTATATCCCATACCAACGTCTAAATAAAAGGAATCATACCCGTTCAGGAAGAAACCCAGCGCCAATCTGTAAAACAAGCCTGTCTTAGTTCTGTTACCGAAATCCATACTTGCTTCAATAACCGGAAATATCGTTTCGGTGTCAAAATAAATACTATTCGGATTACCGCTTATATCCTTAAAATGCAAAGAAGCCGGGAAATTTGCCTCCACAAACCCCGCATAAACATTCAAAAAGAAAAAAGGTTGATTTGCGATTTGCTGTTGTTGGGGCTTCGGCGGCGTTGGAGGCGGCGGTTGCCATGTGAAATTGACCGTTTCGGTAGCGTCTTTCCTGACAATCACCTGTTTTTCTTCCCTCTGCCTTCGAGAACCATACTCCATAGCTAAGGTATGTTGCCTTGCTTCAACGTCTTTAATACTTACCATCTGCCCCGCCTTCACATCGGCGATAAAATCCTTGCCTAAATAAAGTTTCCCGTCGTTACGCGTTATAACGGAAAGATTTCCGTAATCAACTCTTATATCCACACGGATTTGCCTTATTTCCTGCGGGGCTTTAATAATATCCGGTTGCTGAACCGGTGTCTGCGCCGGTGTTTGAATCGAAACGGATGTGCTTTTCAGGATAAAGTCCCCGTCCTTAAACCCTCTCATCTTACCGTATTCCGGGGTTTGCCCTCCAAGCGAGGCTTGTTCTACCTGCTGACGGATATAAAACGCGACCTCTTCACCCGTGATATACCCGTCGTTATTCAAATCACCCTTGCCCCTTCTCACAATATCGAGAAAGGCTTCGGTTACGGGGCTATGAAATGTCCCGTCGCTTGCCTCCTGTGCGGCTGTCCCCGCTGATATAACCTGTCTCACCGGCGCGGTTATTTTCCTTTGTATTAAGGGCGTGGGTACTGTCGATGCCCTTGATATATCGACAAAATGTCCGCTGAAACACGAATCGAATATATACATCACATGCTTTGCCTGATACATCTCCGTTATGTCTTTGATATTATCCATAGATATATAGGTAAGTATATTATTGGGATTTCCTTCTTTAGGAACGATATAACCCTTGAAAAATCCGTCCGTATGCGGAATAGCAACGGAATGCCCGTGCCCCGCGTAGTAAATTAAAACGCGGGCATTTTTGTCTTTATTTTGAAGTTTCACCAATTCGTTTAAAATATTTTCGCGGGTGGGTTTTTTGCCCATACTATCCGACAAAATAACGGCATCAAAACCCAAATCCACAAGGCTTTTATAAACCTCTTCGGCATCGCGATGCCCGTTACGAAGGTTAGGCCAGTGGTCATATTGGGATATGCCTATTACAAGGGCATAACTTTCGGTATATCCGTCAAAAACACTCCCGTCCGAAAGAGGTATAATTTCAAGCCCCCGCGACGTGGAACCGAATCCCACACCTGCAAAAATCAAAACCCCCGTCAACACCCCGAATATTCTTTTCATCTTTTTTCTCCTTTCTGAAAATATCTTATCCTATAATAATTGTATTTTATTAAAATTATTTAGTCAATATTTTTAATAAAAAACGAAACGTTCTGCTTATCAAACGTGGCTATATATATAGTAAACTTTCCTTATTATAATATACCCCGTTACAAACCAAAGGAGGAATATATATGCAAATATTTTCGATTTTTTCGCACAGAAAAAAAGCAAAGCACGCCAATTCTAAAGTAAGGCTTTTGCCCGGAAACCGCAATAAAGGCAATCCCGATATTCTTATTGCCGGTTATGAGGAACTCGCTCTATCCCCTTCCGATAAAGCATCGCGGGCATCTCTTATGCGAACCTATGAGAAAATGCTTCTTGACGACAAAGTGAGTCAGGTTATGGAAATAGTCAACAGCGCGGTGCGTTCTATGCCGTGGAGTGTCGTATCCGATAACCCCGAAGTCGCGGAATTTATCACCGGTAATCTCAATACTTTAAACCTCAAGCAATTTGTCGGCAATCTACTGTCCGCGCGGGCTTTCGGATTTGCAGTATTCGAAGAAATATGGGAAAAAGACCTGAGCAATCCCGAAAACCCCCGTTATCGTATAAAAGAGGAGAAACTCCTGCCTTACCACAGAATTGAGTTTGTTACCGATAAATATGCCGTCCTCAGGGCTATTGAATTTGACGGCGAGGAGAAGCCGCTTGAGTGGTTTCATATATTTACATATCCGCAAATCAAGCCGGATTCTTATCATTACGGGGTATCGGACTTGTGCAAAATCTACCGCGAATGGTTTACAAAGGACATCCTGAAAAAATACCGCAATCTCGGTTTGGAAAATTTTGCTTTCCCGATAGTCGTTGCGATATACGATGAAAACCGCTACCGTGAGGGAACGCGGGAATGGGAAGAGCTTTTGGCGATGCTTGACGGACTTAAAGACGATTCAAGGGTCGCTTTACCGTCGGGTATAAATCCGTCAAGCGGGGAACTGATGCCCGGGGTCAGGCTTGAGTTTTTAGAGCCGAAATTCGGAGGAGGGGGGTTCAACGCATTTGAACGCGCTATCGAAAATGAAAACCGCGCTATCGCAAGAAACCTCGGTTTGCCCGATGACTTGGGATTCAGCGACACGCGCACGGGAAGCTATGCCAAATCCCGCACCGAGATGCAACTTTATTTGCAGGTCGTAAACGATATTGCAGGTATAGTCGAAAAAAATATCCAAAAAATAATTGACCGTCTTGTGTTTTATAATTTTCAAGAAGCAAGCGCAAAATTCAAATTTGATTTAAAAGACGAAACACAGCCATAGAAAACATATTTTTATAGAACGGAACAAACCCCAAAACCATCCGATACAACGGATATTAAGCGGTTTTATACCCAAACTTATAGCAAAATATCTTCCATTAAATTTGCTTTAAATTTTGTTCTGTGCTAAAATTGCTGTGCTTGGCAATATAAATAATTCAACTACACTTCGTAATTCAAAATTTCTATTAATTAAAAAAGTAAAATACTAAAGGCAGAGGTTTAGGTATGGATAAGCAGGTTGTTTATAATGAAACCGAGTTGAAGGATATTTTGCTTAAAAACAGCAGTAAAATTGAGGAAATTTGTAACGACGGGGATTCCTGTCCCGAATGGTTCTACAAATTCATTATCAATTTTTTAACCTCAATAGATATGAGCGAGGAAGAAACTAAAGAGCAATATTTTAATATTCTTACGCACAAATACTATCTTTCCGAAAAAATGGAGCGAAATATCGGTTTCAGGGTTGCTACTCTCGATTACTTCCTTAATATTACCAAGCATTTCATTAATCCCAAATTGGTGGAAATAACTCTGTTTGAACAGATACTTGATATGAGCAAGGTGGATTCTAAGACGGGATGTTTCAACTTTAGGTTTTTCAAGGAGATGCTTGACGGTGAAATTAAGCGGGCGGAAAGATATGAACACAGCTCTTCGGTAATTCTTCTCGATTTGGATAACTTCAAAGAGGTCAACGACAAATACGGGCATCTGTTCGCCGATAAGGTTCTTGAAAAAATGGCGAAAATTATAAAAAACACGCTCCGCAAAGAAGATATAATTGCAAGATACGGTGGGGATGAGTTTGTTATCCTGTTGCCTCATACGGGAAGAGTCGGCGCACGGTTTATGGGAGAGCGTCTCAAAGAAAATATCCTGAAATATTTTGAAGATAAAGTCTATCAGGGCGCCCCCTTCCGGGTTACTTTCTCTGCGGGTATCGCTACTTACCCGTTTGATGCGCGGGACCCCGAAAATCTGATAAACTGCGCAGACAGAGCGTTGTATCGCTCCAAGACTTTGGGCAAAAATTGTATCTATGATTTTCTCGAAGAGGAATACAAGCGAAACAATACATTCCACTCGGACAGGCGTAAATATACCCGTTACCCGATAAAAAAACACAACAAAGTGGAAATCTATGATGAATGCGGGCTTCTCGCTATCAGCGGAAGAATTATTAATATAAGCGCAGGCGGGGTTCTGCTTGAATGCTCCTGCAAAGTTAAAGATGATATTCTTAATAAAAGTCTTCAACTTACACTCAACGAACTTTTGGAGCAGGAAAATAATTCTTTAGAGGTTAGCGGTAATATTGTCCGTTTAAACAAGGAACATCAAAACCTCAAGTTTTACATAGGCTTAAAGTTCAACCATCTGCTTGACAAAAATATCTGGCAAAAAATAGAACAAAAAATTTTAGCCCACGCCGTTTAATATCTAACGGGAAAATATCGCCTTAATCAATGCAAATACCCGTTCCGCTAAAGCAGGTCGGATGCTAATTCCGCGAGTTGCGAGCGTTCGCCTTTCTCCAACGTTATATGAGCATAAAGACTCTGTCCTTTCATCTTGTCGATAAGATAGGTAAGCCCGTTACTTCGGGAGTCAAGATACGGCGTATCAATCTGGTAAGGGTCACCGGTAAATACAATCTTGGTTCCCTCACCCGCCCTTGTAATAATAGTCTTAACCTCATGCGGAGTAAGATTCTGCGCCTCATCAACAATAAAAAATACTTTCGACAAACTTCGTCCTCTTATATAAGCAAGCGGCATAATATGCAATCTCCCGTCATTGAGCATCTCGTTGATATTATCAAACTCCTCGGAAAACTCATCAAACTGATGCTGTATAACCGAAAGGTTGTCGTATAAAGGTTGCATATACGGGTCGATTTTGCTTTGAACGTCGCCGGGAAGATACCCTATGTCGCGGTTTGAAAGTGGTATTATAGGACGGGCAAGAAGTATCTGTTTATACCGTTTTGCAACATCAAGCGAGGATGCAAGCGCCATCAATGTCTTCCCCGTTCCCGCTTTACCCGAAAGCGTAACAAGCAGGATTTTAGGATTCGTAAGCGCATTTATGGAAAAAGCCTGTTCGGCATTACGGGGAGTAATACCGTAGGTCTTTTTTTTCTCCACAAGTTTAAAACTCAAATCCTCCTCGTTAAATACCGTAATCGCGCTTTTAAACTCATTGCGCATTATAAAATACTCATTAGGTAAAGGCTCAAGTTTCAGCCCCGACTTAGCCAAGCTGATTGACCCTTTAAGATATATCCTGTCAATAATGTCGTTTGAAACATCCTCAAGCAAATTTTTACCGGTATAAAGCTCGTCGATATTTTGAATTTTTCCGGTCTCGTAATCCTCCGCAACAACCCCGACACTTTTTGCTTTCATCCTGAGATTAATGTCTTTAGTTACAAGAATCACCCTGTTTGCGCCGTAATCCTGTGTAAGATTATAAGCAACGGATAAAATCCTGTGGTCGGGTTTATCCTCCCAAAAAATTTCGCGAAATTTCTCGCGTTTTTTTGTGTCGGTAATAACAACAATAAAACCGCCCGTCTCAAGTTTTGCCCCGTCGCTGAGAAGCTGTTCCCCGGTCAGCGCATCAAGCTCGCGGGTAAATTCACGGGCGTTATAGTTGATTATCTCGTTTCCCCGCTTAAACCCGTCCAGCTCCTCCAACAGGGTAATCGGAATTATAACGTTATGCTCCTCAAAAGAGTAAATCGAGCGGTAATCATACAAAACCACGTTGGTATCCAAGACAAATATTTTTTTACCGTTGTCCAACATAAATTTCCTCGCTGAATTTCGTTTGCTTATTATAAAGCAACTTGATATAGAGTCAATCGCATTCGGGTAATAAATTTTCTCGGTTTAACTTGAAAAAAAGGACTAAAGGTATATATAATATTGGCAGGCTTCGTTATCGGAGAAACTTATATAACGGCTAAAATTTAAAAGCGCGGAGATTATGAATGATACTATGGTCTTTTTCAACTACCGTAAGAAATCCCGAACGACTAAAGCCTTTTCTGGAAGTTTTGTCGAAACTTGAAGGTATGCCTTTTGACAGAGAAACTCAAAAAAAATATCAAATAATGTTAATTCAGGAAAGGCTATACAGACCGAGAAATTTACCCGGCAGTTTTCAAGATTTGTTTAATAATCCCGAAAAGACAATTAAGTTTGAACAAGCAAAAGAGGTTTTCGAGTTACAGAATTACGAAGACCCGCCTATGAGAGGAAGACAATCCGTTAATCCGTTAATCAAACTCGGTCTTGCAATAGCAAAAGAATCGGAAGGAATAATTAGAATTACCCCGATTGGAAAGATGTTTTTAGATTCGCAATCCGATATAAGTATCGTGTTTTTTAAAGCACTCCTCAAATTACAATTTCCGAATTTTATATCTTCTTCATTTTCCGAAAAAAACGGTTTTAATATCAAACCCTTTTTAGCAACACTTCATTTTATAAATGAGGCGAATAAGCTCGGAGAATCCAAAGGGCTTACAAAAAACGAATTTTCTCTTTTTATTCCGTCTTTAATCAACAAATATTATTTTGACGAAAATTTAAAATGGTTGAAAAAATACAGGGCAAGCGCACAAAAAAAAGAAATTATAAAGCAATATGCCGAATGGTTTTACAAATCCGAAACTGTTAAAAAAGAAAAAATAAAAAATTTCTTTGAATACGGCGACAATATTATGCGGTATTTCCGTCTGACGAAATATTTTAAAATCGAAACGGGAAATTTTGGTGCGGATTGGAGGATTCTGCTTGAACCACTGCGACAGGTTGAGATTAATTCTTTACTTAAAGAGTTTTCGATTGAGGCGGAGACTTTTAAAAACAAGGATAATTATTATCAATTTTTATTTGATATAAACCAGCCTGCATTGCCTTGGTTAGACGACCGCAATAAATTAGCACAAATTATTGAGCAATTAACCAAAGAGATAAACAAGAAAAAAGAGCTTTTAAAAACATCATCTTTATCGGACGGTTTAATTTTAACGGAAGCCCCCTCGGTAAACGAGCCGATTGAAAATTTCCACAGGTATATAAATGAGTTGAGAAGTATTTTATCCGAACTATCCCAAAAAATAAAAAAAGCCGATTTAATTGATAATTTTGATAAAATCACTGAAATAATCGGCATTTTAGAAAATGAAAAATTGCAAAAAAAACTACATCCTGAAATATTAGAAAAAATTATAACCGAAACCCTGCTTTTTATAAATGATGAAATTAAAATTAAACCTAACTATCCGACGGATGATAACGGAGAACCGATTTCCCATGCTACGGGAAATCAGTCGGATATTGAATGTTATTACGAATCATTTAACGCTATATGCGAAGTTACATTGGATGCTTCAAACTTTCAATGGATAAGAGAAAGTCAACCAGTTATGAGACATTTAAAAGATTTTATATCTTCAAACACGGATAAACCCGCATTTTGCTTATTTATTTCTCCTAAAACACATATAGACACCGCTTACCATTTCTGGACATCATGTAAACATGGATACGACGGGGAAAAACTAAAAATCATACCGTTAAGCTCCACGCAATTTGCTGAAATAGTTTCAACATATTTGAATTATATAAAATCCAAGCAAAAGCGTCCTTCACATAAGGCTTTAAAAAATTTCTACGAAAAAGTTATCGGCTTAACCGAAAACTGCTCCGGGCATAGCGAATGGATTTTGGAAATAAATCAGGAACTAAAAGAATTCACAAAGAGATTAATGTATGAAAATTAATCATTTATATCTTGGTAATTGCATAGAAATTTTAGAGCAGGAAATTGAAGCAGAATCAATAGATTTAATATTTGCCGACCCTCCTTATAATTTATCCGGCAAAAAATTGGATTTACCCAATAATACCACGGGGGGCGCATTTTATAAAATGAATATGGAGTGGGACAGTTTTAGTGATAATGATTACGAACGGTTTACAAAAAACTGGATTAGCAGGTGTTACAGAGTATTAAAGCCGACGGGAGGTATTTATATATCCTGTTCCTACCATTATATCGCCGAAATCCTGTATATAGCGAAAAAAATCGGTTTTAAAATAAATAATATAATAACTTGGTATAAAACAAATGCTATGCCGAATATTACCAAAAGAACTTTTACTCACTCAACGGAATTTGTTTGCTGGCTGGTAAAAGGCAAAGGCTGGACTTTCAATTATGAAGAAATGAAAATGTTTAATCCCGAAAAAACCAAAGACGGACAAAACAAACAGATGAGGGATTTTATTTCTATCCCGATAGTTCAGGGCAAAGAAAGAATAAAAGAACACAACGGCAGAGCATCTCATCCCACGCAAAAACCCGAACTATTATTGGAAATGATAATTAAGGCATCCTCAAATGAGGGGGATATTGTTCTTGACCCTTTTCTCGGCACGGGAACTACGTGTGTCGTAGCAAACAAACTATCAAGAAATTGGATTGGCATAGAAATCGATAAAAAGTATTTGGATATATCAAAAAAAAGAATTGAGGAAAGTATCTGAAATGAACAGCATAAATCTCATTAAAGGAGACGCTCTTAAAGCGCTGAAAGAATTTGAAGACGGTTACTTTGACCTGATTTTTGCAGACCCTCCCTATAACTTATCGGATAAATCTTTTCAAACGGTAAAAAACGGGAAACCTGTTGCCTGCAATAAAGGCGAATGGGATAAAATAGACAATCTTTTCGAGTTTAATGAAAAATGGTTAACCGAATGCCGTCGCATTCTATCCGATACGGGAACGATATGGATTTCCGGCACCCTGCATAATCATCCGTCAATCGGTGTAATACTAAAAAATTTGGAATTCTGGATAATAAACGATATTATATGGTTTAAGAGAAACGCCCCGCCTTTATTATCCAAAAATCGTCTTGCCCCGTCTACAGAATTAATCTGGCTTGCTTCAAAAAGCAAAAAATATTTCTTTAACTATGATTTGGCTAAAGAAATGAACGAGGGTAAGCAGATGCGCAACTTATGGGAAATCAACGCACAACGCCATAAAACAACACATCCTACCGAAAAACCCGAAATTTTACTTCAAAGAATTATCCTTTTGGGTTCTCAGGAAGGCGACAAGGTATTAGACCCTTTTATGGGTAGCGGAACAACGGGGGTAGTTGCAAAACGTTTAAATCGGATTTTTTACGGTATAGAAAAAGATATTGACTACTATAATATTGCAAAAAACAGGATTTTAAATACCGAACTTGAAACAACTCTTTTTGATAAAAAAGAGAAGAAGTATAAAAACCATTTTATCCCGACAATTGAATATTAATCTCGGTATAATAAATTTTTCCTCTAAAACTTGCAAAAATACTCCATTCGCTTTAAATTCTTGTATTATTCCGCTTCTAAAGTAACACTTTTGCCTTTTTCCGGTGTTTAAATAAAGGGGATATATGTATATTAAAGAAAATATTAAAATAACCTTTGCCGAAAAAACCGACTTGCCTGAAATTCTTGCAATCCAGCGTCTTGCTTTTGAGGAACAATGCGAAATCTACGGGAATTATCATATCCCGCCTATGGTTGAAACGGTTGACGAGGCGTTACGGGAGTTTGAAAACAAGCTTTTCCTGAAAGCTATATGCAATAGTGAAATAGTCGGTTCGGTGCGCGCATATAAAAAAGAAAATACTTGCTACATAGAACGATTAAGTGTCGCCCCGCGCTATCAGGGTAACGGCATAGGGTCTGTGCTTATGCTTGAAATTGAAAAGCGTTTTGCCGATACACATATTTTTAAGCTGTTTACCGGCGAAAAAAGCGATAAAAATATTCGTATCTATGAAAAAATCGGATATGAAATTTATGAAACCCGAAAAGGAAAAGAAGGCATTAATCTTGTGTTTATGATTAAACAAAAATAAAAATGAAGGAAGAACCCAATGCAACAGGCTGAATATGTCGGAGCGTTCAATAAGTCATTGATAAGGCTTTTTGCCGGCGCAATAAAACTCGGCTTTAAAAACCCGTCCTATTTTATATTCCTGATAAAAAATCTTTTCAGACAAAGAAATAAATCCCGTATCAGGCAATCTCTCGCCAAGAAAGGGATTAATGTTCCTCCGTTTATGATAGCAAGTATCACGCGAAAATGTAACCTTAAATGTGCGGGATGTTATGCCAAGGCGCTTGAAAATACTCATTCTCAGGAATTATCAACCGAGCGTCTGAACGGGATAATCCGTGAAGCGGATAATCTCGGCGTATCAACTATCCTGCTTGCGGGAGGAGAACCTCTGACGCGAAAGGATATACTTCAGATATCCGCGAATTATCCGTCTATAATTTTCCCGCTTTTTACAAACGGGCTGCTTATAGATAACGACGCCGTTTCTATACTCAAGCAAAATAAAAATATCGTTCCGATTATAAGCATAGAGGGAAAAAAGCAGGCGACCGACACCCGTCGCGGAAAAGGAGTTTTTATCAAGGCAGCATCCGCTATGCAAAAACTCAAAAAGGCGGGCGTGGTTTTCGGGGTTTCGTTTACCGTAACCAAAGAAAATTTCGATAACCTGACTAATATGGAATTTCTAAAGGAAATATACGAAAGAGGAGCGGGAATTTTCTTTTTCGTGGAGTATATTCCCGCACAGGAGGGAAGCGAATATCTTGTTATAAATCAAAGCGAAAGGGAAAAAATCCCCGAACTTATGCAACAATTCAGAAGTAAAATCCCCGCTCTTTTTATCGCTTTCCCCGGCGAAGAGGAAAAATTCGGGGGGTGTCTTTCTGCGGGACGGGGATTTGTGCATATAAGCGCCGAGGGGAATCTCGAACCCTGCCCGTTTGCCCCGTATTCCGACACAAGTTTGGTAAACCTGTCGCTTGAAGATGCATTAAAGTCGGAGTTTTTGCGAAAAATCCGTTCTCACCCCGAACATCTAAGTGAAACCAAAAACGGATGCGCATTGTTTGAAAACAGGGCTTTCGTTCAATCCCTGCTTCGTTGAAACAATAATATAATAAAGGAGTGAAGTTATGAAAAAGCAATTTTTATGGTGGTGTCTTGTAAGTCTTGCGGTTTTCGGTTTTCTTTTCGGGTGCCAAAAGGCAAAATTAGACCAATACCCTGTGACGGAATTAAACCTGTCTGAAATTCAAGACGGGGTTTATTACGGGGAATATACTCTTAACCCTGAAGCCGTTGCGGCAAACAGAACCGCTAAGGTGGAGGTTACCGTCGCGAATGGAAAAATTACCGATATTAAGCTCATTGAATCCTTTGATATACCGGCAATACGTGAAACAGTAATAGAAAAACAAAGTCTTAAATTCGACGTGGATGCTATAAGCGGCGGAACTTACTCAAAAGTTGTCATATTGAAAGCAATAGAAAACGCACTGAATAAAGAAGTAGAAAAAGAATGAAAATCTTGGCTATTATGGGAAGCCCGCGTAAGGGAAAGGGTTTTGAAATTGTCAAACAGGTAGAATCCCAACTTAAAAAAAGAGGAGACTGCGACTTTGAATATATCTTCCTGAAAGACTTAGACCTGAAAATTTGTCGCGGATGCCATAACTGTATATTCCTGGGAGAAGATAAATGCCCGTTGAAAGATGATTTTCCGAATATTCGGGGGAAAATCAACACAGCAGACGGTGTAATTCTCTCATCACCGGGCTATGTGTGGAACGTATCGGCATTGATGAAAAACTTTCTTGACCGCTATGCATACACACTTCATCGTCCCGAATATTTTAACCTCAAGATTATGCTTGTCGCAAACGGTGGAAGCGGAGTAACCGGCGTTCTCAAGGCGATGGGGTTCACTCTCGGAGGTTCTTCTATTGTTTCAAAAATCGGAATTATGTCCCCTCCTTTTAAACCGACACCGTGGTATCAATCAAAAATAGACAAAACAATTATGCAGGCAACGGAAAAATTCCACAAAACCATACAAAAAAAGGATATTCCCCGACCGACTACTTGGACTTTCGTTTATTTTCGTATGTTTAAATGGATGTCTGAAACGGGAAAAAACATTCTCAAGGCAGACTACGAATATTTCAAGGATAAAAAATATTTCTACGCAACAAAAATCAACCCGATAAAATACGCCGTAGCAGGTATTATAGTAAAATTATTCGGAAAATATATGAAAAAACGGTTTGTGTGGGAATAATATATTTCACCCTTTGTGAGCAATCAACGTGGTAAGTATAGACTTGTCTTTATCATATACCGAAAAATCTATATCGGCAAAGGTTTCTATATCAGCAAACCCCGCCTGCTTGAGCGTATCCGCCAAATCCTTTGCCGAATAAGGTCTTAAAACGGTAGAATAGATAATATGCTTCGGCGATTCGCCGTTCCAATCGACTTTCAATATATTAAACCGCACCCGCTTAGCAGAGAGAAAATCGTAAAACCGTATATACTCATCGTTTTTATCGCGACGAATATTAATAATCCTCTCGCCGGATTGCAAAATTCCGGTGTAATTAAGAAGCTGTATAACCAAAACGCCGTTCGGCTTTAGTGTATCGGCAAACGACTTTAGCGACATAATAAGGCTTTTCGGGGTAAGCAAATGAGGGATAGAATTACCCATACAAAAAACTGCATCAACGGTAGCGCCGATTTTGTTATGCATCCGATGGAAAGGTGCGCGCACCCATTTTATATCCACACCGTATCGCTCGGCGTTTTTGCTTGCCGATTTAAGCATAGCTCCGTCAATATCGCTTCCGATAACTTTCACCCCCGATTTAGCAAGCGCGATTGAATGAAACCCCGAACCGCAAGCTGTATCGACCGCCGTTTTGACGGGGTATTTTTTAAGAAAAACACCGTAAGTCTTAATCTGACTGTCTAAAAAGCGGTCAAATCCAATCATCGAATCATAAAACTCCGAAATCCGGGAATAGAAATTCATAGTTATTTCCTTTGATTTGGATTGTTAATTCTACCACGAAAGGCAAGGAAAGTCAAAAAGCGACCGTGTCGCATTTCTATTGAGACAAGCGAAGCCATCCCGCGCCCGTGTTTGTGAGGATTCAGTTTTCCGGTCGCCGATTTTCCTATAAATAAAAAAAACTGCCCCCCACCCAATTATACATCCGAATCAAAGAAACGCCCGGACGGCGGCGGGGTTGCTATACAGGGGATTTTTAAACCGCCCGGCTGCCGAGTGCCGATCACCGCACCAATTTGCAGGCTACTTTAGGTGAGACTTTACAAATCGGTGCGGGGAGAGGTGTATCGAGGCAACCGCATACGGATATATCCGACTACAAACAAAAAACCCCCGCTTCGTTTTGAAGCGGGGGATATAAAAACAAAACCTCGTGACACCTACTTTCCCGCGAAAGCAGTATCATCGGCGAGGGTGGGCTTAACTGCCGGGTTCGGAATGGGACCGGGTGTTTCCCCATCTCTATGGTCACGAGGAAAAAAGACAAATTTGGTAACAGAATGGGAGAAGAAGGTCAAGGCGCTCGACCGATTAGTATTGCTCGGCTGAACGTGTTACCACGCTTACACCTGCAACCTATCGACCTGGTGTTCTACCAGGGGTCGAAAGGGATACCTAATCTTGAGGCAGGCTTCCCGCTTAGATGCTTTCAGCGGTTATCCTTTCCAGACATAGCTACCCTGCGCTGCTATTGGCATAACAACAGGCACACTAGAGGTCTGTCCACTCCGGTCCTCTCGTACTAGGAGCAGCTCCTCTCAAGTATCCGAACGCCTACGGCGGATAGGGACCATACTGTCTCACGACGTATTGAACCCAGCTCGCGTACCGCTTTAATGGGCGAACAGACCAACCCTTGGGACATTCTACAGCCCCAGGATGCGATGAGCCGACATCGAGGTGCCAAACCTTCCCGTCGATATGAACTCTTGGGGAAGATAAGCCTGTTATCCCCGGGGTACCTTTTATCCGTTGAGCGATGGCACTTCCACGCGCAACCACCGGATCACTAGGCCCGCGTTTCCGCTCTGCTCGACTTGTCAGTCTCACAGTCAGGCTTGCTTATACCCTTACACTCTACGCACGATTTCCAACCGTGCTGAGCAAACCTTTGGGCGCCTCCGTTACCTTTTAGGAGGCGACCGCCCCAGTCAAACTGCCCGCCAGACAATGTCCTCCCTTACCTTTGGATAAGGCGAGTTAGAAACCCAATGTAACAAGAGTGGTATCTCAAGGACGGCTCTGCCGAAACTGACGTCCCGACTTCATAGCCTCCCACCTATCCTGCACATGTCACACCAAGCTTCAATGCCAAGCTGCAGTAAAGGTCCACGGGGTCTTTCTGTCCTGCCGTAGGTACTTGGCATCTTTACCAAGCATGCAATTTCACCGAGCCCCTCGCCGAGACAGTGCCCACATCGTTACACCATTCATGCGGGTCGGAACTTACCCGACAAGGAATTTCGCTACCTTAGGACCGTTATAGTTACGGCCGCCGTTTACCAGGGCTTAGATTCAAAGCTTCGTCCGAAAACTAACCTCTCCTCTTAACCTTCCGGCACTGGGCAGGCATCAGTCCCTATACTTCCACTTACGTGTTAGCAGAGACCTGTGTTTTTGGTAAACAGTCGCATGGGCCTCTTTACTGTGACCTGCAAAGCAGGCACCCCTTCTCCCGAAGTTACGGGGCGATTTTGCAGAGTTCCTTAGCGAGGGTTATCTCGTACGCCTTAGAATTTTCTTCCTGCGCACCTGTGTCGGTTTTGGTACGGTCGGTTGGTTTCATCGCTTAGAGGTTCTTTCTTGGCGGTATGACTCAATTGCCTTCGCCGTCCCGAAAGACGGATCGCTCACAGCCAATCCTATATCGCGCAAGCATTTAACTCGCGCAGGCCTCGCTGCTTCGACGGGGTAAACCATCACCCCGCGCAATATCACCTCCCGCGTCTCCCCATCACTCCGCCAACCGGCTCCTGAATATCAACAGGATTCCCATCGGTTACGCCTTTCGGCTTCGCCTAAGGGGCCGGCTAACCCTGGGTCGAAAATCGTAGCCCAGGAACCCTTGCGCTTTCGGCGAACAGGGTTTTCACCTGTTTTTTCGTGTACTCATGCCTGCATTCTCACTTCTATGCTCTCCACCACCCCTTCCGAGGTAACTTCAACAAACATAGAACGCTTTCCTACCTCCCACACCCACTTTAGATATTCTTTACCATTCTTTCACTTTCTTCCACTCTTTGCATAAGGGCATATTTTGCTCTGCCATCTTGCTTCAATCTTTTTTCCCTTACTATCGCATCTTTTTTGCTGAAATATGCCTCATAATATACCAACTGCCATTTATGACCTTTCGTATATTCGCTCTTCCCCAAATTATGTTCTCCCAGCCTTCTTTCTACATCATTACTCATTCCTATGTAGTGCTTATCTTCCTCATTCACTAAAAGATACACATACCACATCTTTTTCTCCTTTAAAATATAAAGAATATCTAAAGTGGGTGTGGAACCATAGCTTCGGTATCCTGCTTAGCCCCGTTCATTTTTGGCGCAAGACTGCTCGACCAGTAAGCTATTACGCACTTTTTAAAGGATGGCTGCTTCTAAGCCAACCTCCTGGCTGTTTTCGCAATTTCACATCCTTAACCACTTAGCAGGATTTAGGGACCTTAGCTGATGGTCTGGGCTGTTTCCCTCTCGTACAAGGAGCTTATACCCCTCATACTCACTCCTGTGCTTACACTATCGGTATTCGGAGTTTAGTTCGGGTCGGTAAGCTTACGCCCCCTAGCCGATCCAGCGCTCTACCCCCAATAGCTACTACACAAGGCTGCACCTAAATGCATTTCGGAAAGAACCAGCTATCGCCGGGTTTGGTTGGCCTTTCACCCCTAACCACAGGTCATCCGAGCACTTTTCAACGTACACCGGTTCGGACCTCCATCCCGTTTTACCAGGACTTCATCCTGCCCATGGTTAGCTCACCCGGCTTCGGGTCTACATACAGCTACTAGACGCCCTATTCAGACTCGCTTTCGCTTCGGCTTCGCACCTTAAGTGCTTAACCTCGCAACTGCATGTAACTCGCAGGCTCATGCTTCAATAGGCACGCGGTCATCCAGCACCTTTTTGTGAGCTACTTCTTGTCAGCAGCCCTACAAAAAGGTGCTGGACTCCCACTGCTTGTAGGCTAAGGGTTTCAGGTTCTTTTTCACTCCCCTATCAGGGGTACTTTTCACCTTTCCCTCACGGTACTATTCACTATCGGTCACCAGTTATATTTAGCCTTGGAGGGTGGTCCCCCCAGCTTCCCACAAGACTTCCCGAATCTCGTGGTACTCAGGATACTTCCCGCCTACTTCAAAATTTCGCATACAGGACTTTCACCTTCTTCGGTCTGCCTTTCCAGAGCAGTTCCGCTATCCTTCAGTAGTGCTTTCGGAAGTCCTACAACCCCCCTCACCTTTTTGTGAGCTGCCACTCAACAGCAGCCCTACAAAAAGGTGAGGGGTTTGGGCTTCTCCGCTTTCGCTCGCCGCTACTCACGGAATCTCTTTGATTTCTTTTCCTCCGGGTACTAAGATGTTTCAATTCCCCGGGTTCGCCTCCCTCTTACGAGAGATGCCGAGCCTCCAGCTCGACGGGTTTCCCCATTCGGACATCCGCGTATCTATGCCTTTTGCGACTCCACGCGGCTTCTCGCAGCTTTACACGTCCTTCTTCGCTAACTGGTACCAAGGCATTCACCCTTAGCCCTTTCTCCCTTGACCTTCTTCTCCTCATTCCTATTACCAAATTAAAGCAAAAAGAGATCCGCCTCTCGGCTCTCCCTCTTCTTAAATATTAACTTTATTTTCTTTCTTCTTTCTCTTTTATTTGGAGATGAGGGGAGTTGAACCCCTGGCCACTTGCTTGCAAGGCAAGCGCTCTCCCAACTGAGCTACATCCCCTTCACCTTCGGATACCGAATTATCGGCAGGGACTTACTCAAGCCCTCTCCGCCGATACCCCGCCATCCCTGGGCCTAGCTGGAATCGAACCATCGACCTCGCGCTTATCAGGCGCGCGCTCTAACCAACTGA
>Ga0334900_1001723_pt1 | contig 22065 bp, 18 predicted proteins | sample GraSluR3_MG_2_FD_207231 | JGI IMG/M metagenome (GOLD analysis project Ga0334900, IMG submission 207231) | Sludge microbial communities from methane-producing bioreactor in Wageningen University, Netherlands - Granular Sludge_31_08-R3 | ecosystem: Engineered > Bioreactor > Anaerobic >...
GTATGGGCATTCGCGGCTATTGCCTGTTCGCCTTCGGCCATCTCAGCGACGAGCAGCTCGAGATGCTTCGCGAGCGGGTGAACGCCGGGCCGGCGGTGCCGTATTTCCGGCCGTGAAGAGGAAAGGCAGACCGATGAAACCGTTCGAGCCCGACCAGGCGCCCGCCGAGCCGTTGGCGGTGATCGTTCAGCGGTGGTTCGGCCCGTTGGCCGCCCTGGCGGGGCTGGCGATGATGCTGGTGGGCCTGTACTTCGCCTTCCAGCTTTTCGCCGCCGCCTATGCCGCCGTGACCGCGCCCGAGCCCTTCGGCCGGGTCGTGGATCAATGGACCGAGTTTCTCAGCGGCGATGGTCCCTTGCTCGACGTGGCCGACGAGGTGCACGTGAGCCCCCGGCTGCTGACGGTCGCCGTGCTGGCGGGCTGCACGCTCGTGCTGTTGTGGCTCACGCTGTCGGTGATTTCGACGGGAGCGAAAATCGTCTATTGGATGGCGAGCGACCACGACGCGGTCAAGCGGGTGCTCTCCCACGTTTTCGGGCCGTCGGTCATCAAGGTGGTCAAGGGCCCCGAAGAGCCTCCTCCCGAGCGGCTCGGCAGCCGACCGCGCGAGGCGGACGACTGAGGCCGGGCGCCGGTCACTCGCCCTCGCCGTGGCGGATGATCTTGCCGTCGACCATGTAGATGACGTCTTCGGCGATGTTCGTGGCGTGGTCGGCGATTCGCTCGAGATTGCGCGCGGCGGCGGTGAGGGTGTAGAGGGCCGCCACGCGCTCGGGCTCGACGCGGATCATGTCCTCGGCGCGGACGCGGATGTCGCGTTTCATGGCGTCGACCTCGTCGTCGCGGGCGCAGACGTCATTCGCCAACGCGGCGTCCATGTTGACCAGGGCGTCGAGGCTGTCGCGAAGCATCGCCCGGGTCTTGTGCCACATGGCTTCGAGGTCGAAGGGAATCGCCAGGGGCGGCTGCCGGGCGAAGGTGATCGCTTTGCGCGCGACGTTCACCGCCAGGTCGCCGATCCGCTCCAAGTCGTTGTTGATCTTCAGCACGGCCACGATGAAGCGCAGGTCGACGGCGACCGGCTGGTGCAGGGCGAGGATCTTGAGACACTCCTCTTCGACCTCGACTTCGCGATGGTCGACCTCGACGTCGCGCTGTTCGACCTCGCGGGCGGCCCGGTCGTCGCGTTCGAGCAGCGCCCGGACGGCCCTTTGCGCCTGCTCCTCGACCAGGGCGCAGAGCGACAGCAGGGACTTTTTCAATCCCTCGATTTCACGCTGCAAATGGACGGACATGACGGCTCCTTGCGGCCTGTCGTGGTTCCCGGCGACCGCGTGAATACGGTCGGGCTTCTATCCGAAACGGCCGGTGATGTAGTCTTCGGTCTCTTTTTTGGCGGGCTTGGTGAACAGCTCCTTGGTGGGCCCGAACTCGACGAGCACTCCCTCGTAGAGGAAGGCCGTGTAGTCGGAGACCCGCGCCGCCTGCTGCATGTTGTGGGTGACGATGATGATCGTGTAATCGCGGCGCAGCTCGCCGATGAGGTCTTCGATGCGGGTGGTCGAGCGAGGGTCGAGGGCCGAGCAGGGCTCGTCCATGAGGATGATCTCGGGGCTGACGGCGATGGCCCGGGCGATGCAGAGGCGCTGATGCTGCCCGCCCGAGAGCCCCAGGGCCGACTCCTGGAGCCGGTCCTTGACTTCCTCCCAGAGGGCCGCCCGGCGCAGGCTTTGCTCGACGACTTCGTCGAGCGCGCGGCGGTTTCGCATGCCGCCGATGCGCAGGCCATAGGCGACGTTCTCGTAGATCGACTTGGGAAAGGGGGTGGGTTTCTGGAAGACCATGCCGACCTTGCGCCGCAGCTCGATGACGTCGACGGTCGGGTCGAGGATGTTTTCGCCGTCGAGGAGGATGGTTCCCGCGGTGCGCACGTCGTCGATCAGGTCGTTCATGCGGTTCAGGCAGCGCAGGTAGGTCGACTTGCCGCATCCCGACGGACCGATCAGGGCGGTCACCTGATTGCGGGGGAAGTCCATGGTCACGTCGACCAGGGCGCGCGTCGGACCGTACCACAGGTCGAGATGGCGGGTTTCGACGATCGGGTCCTCGATCGAGACCACGGCCGGGGAACCGCTGCCGTGCTTCGCGCCGGGCGCGGGCGGCGCCTCGACGCGAACCGGCGGAGCCGTGGTCTGGCTGCCTGGATTGTCCATGATCGACCTTTGCGTGGAACCGGTGGATGACTTCTCGAAGGCTCGCGCGGGCATGGCTACATGGCCCGAACCTGGTAGCGCCTGCGCATACGGTTGCGCAGGTAGATGGCCGTGCTGCTCAGGCCGAGCACGATCGCCAGCAGCAGCAGGGTGGTCACGTAGACCATGGGCTTGGTGGCCTCGACGTTGGGCGACTTGCAGCTTATGTCGAGGATGTGGAATCCGAGGTGCATGAACTGCCGGTCGAGGTGGACGTAGGGAAACGTGCCGTCGAACGGGACGGGGGCGCTTTTCACCGCGCCGGTAACCATGAGCGGCGCGACCTCGCCGGCCGCCCGGGCCATGGCCAGGATGAACCCCGTCATCATGCCGGGCGAGGCCATGGGAATCAACACGCGGCAAAGGGTCTGCAGCTTCGTGGCTCCCAGGGCGTATGAGCCCTCGCTGATGCCGCGCGGAATGGCGCGCAGTGCCTCTTCGGTCGAGACGATCACGACGGGAACGGTCAGCAGGCCCAGGGTGAGGCTCGCCCAGAGGATCGAGCCCCGCCCGAAGACCGGCTCGCCCGCGTCGACCTGGGCCGGATAGAGCCAGCCGTCGAGGGAGCCGCCTACCAGGTAGATGAAGAATCCCAGCCCGAAAATGCCGTAGACGATGGACGGGATGCCCGCCAGGTTGTTCACGGCGATTCGCACGATCCGCACCAGCAATCCGTCCCTGGCGTACTCGCCGAGGTAGATGCCCGCCAGCACGCCGAGCGGGAAGCACGTGACCGCCATGAGAAAGACCAACAGCACGGTGCCGAAGATGGCGGGAAACAGCCCGCCGTCCTGGTTCGCCTCGCGCGGATCGTCCGAGAGCAGCTCCCAGACCTTGGCGAGGTAATGCCGCACCTTGCCGAACGCGCTCATGCGGTTGGGCGTGTAGGCCCGCACGATGTCCAACAGGGCGACGTGCTTCTCGCGGCCCGCCGCGTCGACGAACACCGCCGCGTTCCGCCGGACCTCGGTCTCCGTTTCGGCTCGCCGGCGAGACAGGTCGAACGACCGGTCCTTGAGCTCGGCCTCGCGCGCTTCGAGCGCGGCGAGGCGGGCTTCCAACTCGGCAAGCTCATGGGAGGCCGTCTCCCCTGCCCGAAGCAGTTGCCTGCGCCGATACTCCGCGCGGAGCTTCTGGTACTTGACCTGCTCGTTGAGCTCTCGGGCCACGGCGTCTTCGCGGTCCTTCAGCGGCTGGACTTCGCGGGCGTAGCGCGCGTCGGCGGCGCGGAGGGCCGCGTCGAGCCGCCGGGCAAGGTCGCCTTGCTCGGGCAGGCCCTCCAATCCCGGGGTCACGAGTTCCCGAAGATAGCCGTGGTAGTCGAGGTTGGTCATCCGCTCGACGACAAAGGCTTCGGGCGGATAGCTCGTCCGGCGGATCTGCCCCGCGTCGACCCAGCGGAAGGCGGGGCCGTCTTCCCGATTCGCGGTCTTGAGCTTGATCCGCCGCTGCCCCGTGGCCGGATCGACGTCGTCGTCGACGTGCACGCCGAGCAGATGGCTGCCGTCGGCCAGCTCGACGGCGACCAGGGCCTTGGGCCAGAACACGCCAAGACCGTTGTACAGCACGACGACCAGCAGCAGGGCGGTGAGCATCAAGGTCAGCGACAGCGCAGCTCCGGTGGCCCAGACGAACGGTTCGCCTTGGCGCCAGAAGCCGCGGGGCCGCCGACCGGCGGTCAGTACCGGCCGTACTTCTTGCGGAGGTGCTGGCGAACCAGTTCGGCGGCCGTGTTCAGCAGGAACGTGAGCAGGAACAGCAGAACTGCACATAGGAACAAAACTCGGTACAGGGTGCCGCCTCGCGGCGCCTCGGAGATTTCGACGGCGATGTTGGCCGACAGGGTGCGGAATCCGTTGAAGGGGTTCCAATCGAGGATCGGCGTGTTGCCCGTCGCCATGAACACGATCATCGTTTCGCCGACGGCCCGGCCGAATCCGATCATCACGGCGGCGAAGATTCCCGGGCTGGCCGACGGGAGGATCACCCGCCAGACCGTCTGCCAGCGGCTGGCGCCCAGGGCGAGCGACGCGGCCGTCAGGCTGTGGGGAATGTCGGAGAGCGAGTCTTCCGAGATCGAGAAGATGATGGGAATTACGGCGAAGCCCAGCCCGAAAGCCACGACCAGGCTGTTGAGCTGCTCGTACGGGGTGTGCACCGTGTCGGCGAGCCACTGCGGGAAGCTGCCCGCGAACAAGGCGTTTTCGAGGGGAGCGGCAAGCCAGGCGGCCAGGGTCGCCCCCATCAGGAGCACCGGAACGAGCACCAGGAATTCGTACCCGTTTTCGAACCGCTTCGCCCAATCGAACCGGCGCAGAAGCTGCCAGACGAACATGAACGCGATGAACGCGGCGGGAAGCGTGAGCAGCGCGGCGAACACGGCGACGATCCACCGACCCATCAAGGGGGCCGCCCACAGCAGGATCAAGAACCCGATCACCACCGAGGGAACGGCCGCCATGATCTCGACCAGCGGCTTGATCGTCCGCTTGAAGGCGGGCGTGGTGAAGTGGCTCACGTACATCGCCCCGAACAGGGCCAGCGGCACGGCGAAGAGCATCGCGTAGATCGTCGACTTGAAGGTGCCGAAGATCACGGGCACGAGACTGAACTTCGGTTCGTGGGTGCCGCTCGACTGCCACATGTACTTGGGCTCGTCGTGGTTGTCGTAGTGCACCCTGCCGAACAGCGTGCCCCAACTGATCTCGGGGTGCGGACTGTCGATCGCCCAGGCGACCAGTGCGCCGCGGTCGGTCAGGCCGATCACGGCATTGCCGCGCGGCGAGTATCCGACCTGGCGCAAGGGATGATCGGCAACGAGCTCGAGCAGGTGCTTTTGGCTGGTGGCGTAGTCGAGGTGGGCCGTCCCATCGTCGCCCAGACTCAGCAGCGACTTGTCGCGCTGCGAGGCAACGAGGTCGCGGATCGCCCCTGCGTGACTCGTGAGCCGGTGGATGGGCCGGAAGGCTCGCTTTGCCGAGGCGTCGGTGCGCACCTCGCTCCAGGTCGTGAGGTTTCCGCGAGCGTCGCCCACCGCCAGGGAAACCTGGCCGAAGACCATCGCCAGGGACTCGATGGCCCGCTGATCGCGAAACGCCCGGATCGGGTCAAACCGGTATCCTTTCGCGCTGCCGTCGAAGCGCCAGCGGGCGAGGATGCCGTTGTCGGTGCCGGCGAAGAGCGTGTCGCCCTGACGATCCATCGTCAGCGCGCGAATCGCGCCGGGGATCGCCGGGCGGATCGTCCGGCGGCGGGTTTGTTTCTCGGCGGCGCCGAGAAGCGATTGCTTGACGGTCTGGCGGACGATCGAGATCGCGTCGTCGTCGGCCAGCCGGACGCAAACGGCGCCCCCTTCGGTCGCCCGGGCCAGGGCCATGCGCGGCATCGTCCCGTCGGGGGGGAACTCGGCCGCGGTGCGGATCGTCGACCGCACGCGGCGGCGGCCCAACTCGTCGAACTCGGGCACGACCGCCACCTTGACCAAGGAGACCGACCCGTCGGACCAGAGCAGCGTGTACTGGGCGCCTTCGGAGCGCTCCACGCGACAAACGGTCGGGCCGGCCGCCTCCGCCGGGGCAGCGACCGACACGCGTTCGACCAACGTCCAGCGACGATCGCCCGAGGCCGGGTCGCTCGCGCCCGGTTCGAGGAAGGCGATCGTCCCCTGGCGGGTCAGGCAGTAGGCCGTGAGGGAGTCGCCCCCGGCCTGATCGCCCAACTCGACGAAGTCGATTCCGAGGCCGAGGACGTCTTCCTGCGCGATTTCGTCGGGCAGCAGCCCGGCGACCCGGACTTCGGCGCGCGCACCTCGGAACAGGGGCACCACCACGCTCACGATGAGCACCACGATCGCGATTACGCTGGCGATGATCGTCACGCCGCCGAGCGTAATGAGCCAGCGCGCCACGCGATCGCGCCGCTTGGCCCCTCGAATCGCTGCAGGATCGGCCTTCAGCATGGCAGCGTCCACACTAGTCGAGCTTCTTCCGCTCGGCCTCGATGGCCGCGGGCGGCAGGGGGCCGAAGCCGTCCTGGACGACGATCTCCTGGCCCTCCCTGGAGAGCACGAACTTGAGGAACTCCTTGACCAGCGGGGGAGCCGGCTCGTTGGGCTTCTTGACGACGTAGATGTACAAAGCCCGTCCCAGGGGATAGTCGCCGCTCAAGGCGTTCTCGAAGGTCGGCTCGACGAGCCTCAGCAGCTTTTTGGCTTCGTCGCTTGCCGGATCGACCTCGCCCCGCTTGAATCCGCGGGCGAGTCGGAGGGCGCGGACGTCGGCCGTCTGGTAGCCGATGCCCGAGTATCCGACGGCGCCGCGGTTCTCGGCCACCGCGTTGACGACCGCGGCCGATCCGGGCTGCTCCTTGACCGTGTCCTTAAAGTCGCCCCGGTAGAGGGCCCGGTCCTTGAAAAAACCGTAGGTGCCGCTGACCGAGTTGCGTCCGTAAAGGCTGATGGGCAACTCGGCCCAGTCGGCGTGGGCGGCCAGGCCGACCTGACCCCAACGGGTAACGTCGGCATAGCCGGAGTTGCGCGTCGACGAGAACATCGAGTCGACCTGGGGCAGGGTCAGTCCGCGGACGGGGTTGTCCTTGTGGACGAACACGGCCAGGCAGTCCAGGGCCACGTTGAGGCGGGTGGGCTTGAAGCCGTACCTCCGCTCGATCGCCTCGAGTTCCTCGTCTTTCATCTCGCGCGACATGGGGCCAAGCTGCGCGGTGCCCTCGATGAGTGCCGGGGTTGCCGTGCTCGACCCCTCGCCCATGTAGGTGGCCTGGACGTTGGGATAGACGCGCATGAAGCCCTTCATCCACATGTCCATCAGGTTGTTCAGCGTGTCGGAGCCTTTGCCGTTGAGTTGACCCGAAATGCCGGGCACCGGCTCATAGGCCTGCACGGCCGGGTCGACCTTGTCTTGAGCCAGGAGCCTACTGTCCAGGCCGACGAGCGTCACGACGGCCAAAGCGAGACTTAGAGGTGCTCTCATGGGGGTTCGTTTCCTCCCGTTCGGGTGGTTCTTGGGGGAGATCGGGCAGCGGTCGTCAACCTGCGGGCAATTCTAGCGGTGGGTTGTTAGGCGACTGTGGATCGATGGTTAAAAACGTGTTAGCCGACCGCGACGGCGTGAACCGGTCGCCGGCGAGGCGGCCGGCGGTGGGGACGATCGTGACCGTCGTGGCGGGTTTTCCCGCGGCAACGCGGGTCGCGGCCGTAGCGCGCGCGCCCGAGGCACGGTCCGTGCCGTTGTTGGCGTCTGTCGGCGACGGGAGGTTGAGGCGAGTTGAACCGGGCGGATCGCGCCGATTCTGCCGACCTTTCGGCCGCGCCGGATCGGATCAGTCGTATCGTGACGATGGAGCCGTTCTGGCCGAGTCGGGCCAGTCTTGACAAAGAATCGACTCGTCGCGGTTCGATGGACCGTGTTAAGGAGCCGCTCGCACCCTCGCCGCGCGGCTCGGATTGAGCCCCCGGGGAGTTGGCGGGCAAGAGTTGGAGGCCCCGGGCCTTCGAGCTGCGGTCTCGATCAGGAGGATCCATCGAATGCACGGACGGATTTGGAAAACGGCCGCCTGCCTCGCGGTCGCGGCATCGTTCATCGCCGGCACCGACTCGGCCCTCGGGCAAGGCCGCTGGATGCCGGCGAACGACGTCTCGTACCCGGTCGACGATGCCTACGTACCGGTCGCGTCGGCCGGCGCGCGCCGCGCCGACGAGTCGGCCGATCTGGCCGAACGGGTCGCCGAGTTGGAGGCCGCCCTGAAGAAGATCAACGACCAGGAGGCCGCCGCCAAGAAGAAGGCGACCGGCCACCCGTCGGTGAGCGTGGGCGGCCGCATCCAGTACGATGCCGCGTTCTTTCATCAGAGCGACGGGAGCCGGGCCGTCTTCGGCGACGAGCAAGACGGGGTCGAGTTCCGCCGCGCCCGCATCCACGTCTTGGGCGAGGCATTCGACGTGGTCGACTACAAGATCGAGATGGACTTCGCCGACACCGACGAGGCGAATCAGGGTTCGCGGATCAACGAACTGATCCAGTCGACCGCCTTCAAGGACGTTTATATTACGGTCAAGGAGCTTCCCCTGCTCGGCCACGTGCGCGTGGGCCACTTCAAGGAGCCCTTTGGGCTCGAACAGTTGACCAGTTCCAGGTATCCCACCTTCATCGAACGCTCGATCAACGACGAGGGGAACTTCGTGCCGGGGCGCCGGCCGGGCCTGATGGCGTTCGACGATTACCTCAACGCGCGGGGCACGTGGGCGGTCGGCATGTTTCGCACGGAAACCGACAACGGCGCCGAGCCGCCCATCGCGCGCCACGACGACGGCGGCTGGGCGCTGACCACGCGCGGCACCTTCCTGCCGTGGTACGACGAGGGCTCGGGCGGACGAGGGCTGCTGCACGTGGGCGGAGCCTACAGCTTTCGCGACCTGGACGACGGCACGATCCGTTTCCGCGCCCGCCCCGAAGCCCACCTGGCCCACTACATCGTCGACACCGCCAACATCGCCGACGCGGTCGACTACCATCTGTTCGGGCTGGAGACCGCCTTGGTGTACGGTCCTCTCTCGGTCCAGGGAGAGTACTTCCACACGCTGGTCAATCGCACGGCCGGGTTGGACAACCTCGACTTCCGCGGCGGCTACGTTTACGTGAGCTACTTCCTCACCGGCGAGCACCGGCCGTACAAGAAGTCGGCCGGCGTTTTCGATCGCGTGCGCCCGTTCGAGAACTTCTTCCGCGTGCGCACGTGCGACGGCGACTGCGCGACCGGCAAGGGGGCGTGGGAAGTGGCCTACCGGTACTCCTACCTCGATCTGAACGACGTCGACGTTTTGGGAGGCCGCGCCGGGTTGCACACGTTCGGCGTCAACTGGTACCTCAACCCCTACACGCGCGTGATGTGGAACTACGTGGCCGCCGATTTCACGACGTCCAACGAGACGGCCGACGGGGTGAACGGCTTCCCGTTTGTGGGCGGCGCCAACACCGACATGGGCATCTTCGAGATGCGGGCGCAGATCGATTTCTGAGCGTTCGGCGTCCATTTCACCCAGACAGCAGCGAGGCGCGCCCCGCGGCGGTCGCGTCCTCGAAGGAGGTTACCCTATGAAAGCGTTCGCAATCGCCCTGACCGTGGCGTCGTTTCTGCTGGCGGGCCGGATGGCCGCCGCCCAAGAGTGCCGCGGCGCCCCCGATTACTGCGCCGCCTGCGGATGCCACGCCGCTTGCCAGAAGAAGGTCTGCCAAGTGGTGTGCGAGATCAAGAAGGTCCAAAAGACCTGCTGGTGCGTCGAGTACGAAGAGTTCTGCGCGCCGCGGCCCGGCTGCGGCCTGCTCGAGGGCCTTCTGGGCGGATCGGGCTGCGACCGGTGCGGGGGCAACCCGTGCGCAAGCTCCTCCGCGTCGGCCCCTTGCGCCGTGGCGCCCAAGTGCGGCCCGGTGCGCTTGCGCAAGAAGCTGGTCAAGAAGGAATACGAGTGCGAGGAGCCGGTCTACCAGTGCGTGGTCAAGTACCTCTGCTCCGACTGCTCCCGCGGCGCTGACGGGGTGCCCACGACCGAGCCGACCCAGGCGCCGGCTCCCCCCGCCCCGGCTCCCGACCAGCAGGCGTTCGGCCCGGCCCCGCTGCCGCCGCTGTCCCTGACACGTTAGCTTCGACCACTCGACGCCGGGTCGATTCGGCCCCAGCGGGTACACCATCCCGCGGAGGGGAACGATGGCGTTGCGATCACGTTGAACGGCAAGAAACGCGGGGGTCCGAATGCCCGGCCGCCGGCGCGAGCGCCGGCGGCCGGATTTGTTTCTCGACCGGCAGCCTCGATTTCTCTATCCGGCCGAACTCCGGCGGGCGATTGTCCTGTCCGCCAGCTCAATCCCCTCGGCCGGACGGACAAGGCGATACGAGACGGAACGCGGGCGGCAGCCCCCGTCTGACGGGTGAGGCGTCCGGCCCGAGCCTAGTTCCACGCAGTTCGGTTGCGGCCCTGTCGGAACAAAGGAAAGCAACTTTTGCCAGGAATGCCCGACAATAATAGGAGGAGGGTGCCGTCGGTTCCTCGCAAGCCCGTCGTGGGTTCGAGGGCCGTCCGACGCGAGATCGGGTTCCAACCGCGCAGGAGTTCACCGTCATGGCCAAGACCTACCAGTGGCTGCCACGCAAGAACAACACGGGGCGCCGTGGCCTCGAAGTCACGACGTCGGGTACGTTGGAATGGGCGTTTGTGCCGATGGGCAAGAAACGGGAAACAACCGTGTTCTTGAACCAGAAGGTTGCACGGAAAGATATCGAGAAGTCCAGCGACATCGTCGACGTCGTTCCTTCGCGCACTTCCTTCGGAGGACTCTACCCGGTCGTCATCAAGGCCAAAGCGATCGGAGACACGACGCTCACGGTGGGCGGGGCCAGGCTGAAGATCGCCGTTCATCCCCGGCGCACCGTGAAAGTGGCGTTTCGCAACGTGCTCAACGACCCCGCCGGAACCGCCTCCGACTGGAAGACGAAGTTCACCGACAAAGACGTGCTCCGCATGCTTGGCGTCGCCAATGCGATCTACTCGTGGCAGGGCAACCTCCGGTTCGAGCCCGTGGGCGCGGTCCAAGCCGTCAAATCCGAGATCGTGGGCGCCCAGGAGCCCGAGGATTTCAAGGACCACGTCGATCCCAAGGCCCACGTGACCACGTTCTTCGTCGACGACTACGGGGGCAGCGGACCCGGCGCCTGGGCCCGGTCGTGGAAAAAGCTGATCCTGCTCGAAGCGGGCATCAAGAAGAACGTGTTCGACCTCGTATTCTGCCACGAAATGGGGCACTTTTTGGGACTGCCCCACCCGACGGGCACGCCGTACAAGAACTTGATGAATCAGACGTCGAAAGCCGCGACGTACGGCGGACGGCACCGCTACGGCTCGAATCTCATCCGGTCGCAGATCGAGACGATCGTGCAGCCGTGCAAGTGGAAAAACCCAGGCAAGCACAAGTGCTCGACTTGAATCACAAGCCGTAGGGTGCTCTGCGAGCACCACTTGATCGGCGTGGATTGCTCAAACAAGATCGACTCGCTACGCTTGGGACATGCCAGAGTACCGTCGCTACTTTGTGCCCGGTGGGACCTATTTCTTCACCCTGGTGACGCAAGGGCGAGCCGGGTTCCTCTAAATCAAAATCCGATCAGAATCCGGGGACACCGTACCAGTTATGTGGTAATCTGGGCGTTGTGTACGGAGCCGTCGGAATGCGAAATTGCCCATTCAACCAAAACCAATACTGTGTCCCCGAATTTACCATCCCCGGATTTACCCCGGAAAGCAGAAAGGGTCAAGCCGTGACGAGAAAAGCAGAAACCACGCGTCGTGACTTCTTGAAAGCCGCGCGGGGCGCGGCTGCCGTTTCGGCGTTGGCCGGCGTCGCCATCCCACGCGTTCACGCGGCCGAAGACGGCCGGTTCAAGCTGGGTCTTGTCGGCTGTGGCGGGCGCGGCACCGGAGCCGTCGCCAACGCGCTGACTCCCGAGTGCAACAAAGACGCCGTGCTCTGGGCCATGGCGGACCTGTTTCCGGAGCATCTCGAGTCGTCGCTGAAGACGTTGACGGCGACGTTTCACGACCGGGTACACGTGCCGCCGGAGCGCCGCTTCACGGGCTTCGACGGTTATCGCGGCGTGGTCGAGAACTGCGACGTGGTGCTGGTCTGTGTACCGCCCAGGTTCACTTCCGCGATCACGCTGGAGGCCGTCAAAGCCAAGCGGCACGTGTTTTTCGAGATCCACGCCGCGGTCGACGTCCCCGGCGTCAGCAGGGTGCTCGAGGCGCACGAGCTGTCCCGAAAGAACGGCACGAGCCTGGTCTGCGGCCACGTGTACCGCTTTCATCTGGCCAGGCGCGAGGCCGTGCGGCAAATCCAGGACGGCCGGATCGGCGAAATCACCAGCATCCAGTGCGACTACATGCGCGGCTGGTACCGGCCGCTCGCTCACAAGCCCGAGTGGAGTGAACTGGCGTATCAGATCCGCAACTGGAATTGGTTCATCTGGCTGACCGGCGGAGACGTTGGCAACACGCTCAGCCACAACCTCGACTCGGCGTTGTGGACGTTGGGCGACGCGACCCTGCCCGAAGCGGCCTATGGGGTCGGCGGCCGCTCGACGCACCTCCACCACGACCGGGGCACATCGTTCGACAATGCGGCCGTCGTCTTCGAGTTCCCGCACGGGCTGATGCTCTACGGCTTCATGCGCAACGCCAACAACTGCTTCAACTCGAACCGCGACGTTTACCACGGCACCCAAGGCCGCTGCCACTACCGGGCGTTTCAGCCCCCCTGGATTACGGACGTCAACGGCAACGTGGTCTGGCGGGCGGAGGAGAGTCTGGCCAAGCAACCCGCCTACGAACAAGAACAGATCGAGTTTTTGGACTCGATTCGCACGGCAAAACCTCTGCAGCAGGGCAAGCTCTTGGCCGACTGCGCAATGGCGTGCGTGCTGGGGCAACTGGCCATCTATACCGGGCAGCAGCTCACCTGGAAGGAAGTCGTAGAGTCCGAATTCGCCTACCTGCCCGATGGCGAGATCACGTGGGACACCGAGCCGCCCGTGAAACCGGGGCCCGATGGACTCTATGCGGTTCCCGTCCCCGGCGAGACCTCGCTGAAATCGCGGTTCGCATGACCGTACCCCGGCCGACCGCACCGGCGCAGCCCGGAATGCCCCCTGCAAATCAGGGCCATCCGGCCTTTATCCGCGAAAGGGCAGGAACACGACGACTTGCCCCCTGATCTCATCCTCCGACATGTACTCTGCGATCAGCAGGATATCGTATTCCGGTCGTTGGTGACGAGGATGCGGTTCTCCGCTGCGGCCCAAGCCAGGACCTCGGGGTCAGGCGTACCTTCGGGCAGCGCGTCCTGGGCTTGCATCAAATTAAGCTCCGGCCGACGGCGGCGCAGGCCACGGATGATCTCGCCGTGGACATCAGCATCACTGGCCAGTCGGAGCATCGGCCTTCTCCCCGGCACTGCGACGCGCGAGCAACTCCTCGCGCGAGACGCGCGGGCGCTCGGCCTCGATCTTCGCCCGCAGGGCCTTGGCTTCCTCTTCGCGTGGCTTCAGGTAGGCCCGCACTTCCTCGCGGTGCCGGAGGTAGTAGGCGATGGCTCCGTGCACATCGGCCAAGTCCAAGGTGTCGTAGGCCCGGACCAGGTCTTCCGGGGTCATGCCGTTCTCGTATTGCTCGACCACCAAGTCGAGGCTGACACGGCTCTCGCCGATCCGAACGGCACCCCCTTCGTCCACGCGGAGCGGGGGAGGCTCGGCGTGAAGCGGTAGTCCGTTTGTCAAGTCGGTCATCGGTCACCTCTCGTCAGGCCTACCCTTATTCTACAGCCCTTCCTTCCGCAAGGCGAGCGCCTTCTGCAGACGCGGCACCTGGTTCGGCGTGATAGGACGGGGTCAATTCTTGACAATTGACACCTTGCTTTCCTTATACAAGCACGATGACGATGACACGACGGATTGTCAAGTGTCAAGAGTTGACCCCTGTTGGTTGCGGGTTAGGTGCTCTACTCGGGCGTGTTGGAGAGGAGGAAGTTGAGGATCGGCTTCCTTTGTCGACACGGCGGAGCCCGCCGACGGAGGGTCTGCATGGGGCGACATGCGGGGTTGCCGCGCAGTGGGGGATCTACGGCCGGGGCTCCGTCGCCCCCGTTCTGGAGTGCGGCCACTTGTTGCCGCTTTTCTTGCCCGTCGTTTAGGCGAAAGCCGGAGGCGATCGCTGCGCGCCGACCGACGATCGGAGCCTCGCACGGACGGCCCAGGTCGGGATGCGGTGCAACTCGCCGGGCGCACACGGCCCACACCGGACGCTCGCCTTTCAGCGAAGGAGTCCACGAAATGCGCACAGAGGTAATCGTCGTTTCACGTCGGGCCGCCTTCGGGCTCGCCGTCGGGTGCCTGGCATGGCTGTCGCACCGCTGCGTCGCCTCAGCCGATACGACCAGTTGGGTGGTCCAATCGGCCGAGTGGCTGGCCGACGCCTACGACGCAATCCTCGTCGTCCGCGCCCTCCCGCCGGACGACGAGCCGCTTGCGGACGAGTATCCCCGGGAAACGATCCGCGAGGGAAAGTATCCCGTCGAGACGATCGAGGTGCTCAAGGGCCATCCCAAGGCCCCCAGCGGCCGATTTCTCCTCGGGAAGCCCTCGGGGGATCGGCCGCGCCCCGGCGACAAGTTGATCGTGTTCTATCGAGCGTGGAAGGACGAGCTCCGGCCGGAGGAGTTTATCAACACGTCGCGGCCGAACGAGCTTATCCACTTCCCGCGCGATCCGGAGCGACGCAAGACGTACGCGTTCCTGGGCATGGACGCCACGGCCGAGGTGATCGAAACGCACGACGAATTGGTCCGGCGCCTGCGAGAGCGGCTGAAGCTGGAGGCGCCGCCCATATCGCGCGCGAAGGAGATGCGAGTCCGGTTGGGCTGGCCCGAGACATCGGCCGGTTTCGAGCGGCGGCTGGCCGACGATGATGAAAGCGGCGGCTACGACGTCGTCATCGACTTGCTGATCCCATTGGATCGACACATTCTCGATCAATTGGAAGCCCAAGGTCGAGAGTACACGGCGCCGCCGACGACCTATCTCGGCTCGCAGGGGATCGTGCGGTTCGCCGAGGCGAAAGCGAAGGGCGAGACGGAGCATTCGTCGCTCGGACGCATCGAACTCGCCGCGGAGAAGAACTCGCCCGAAGTCGCGCTGGCGTGGGCGCGAAAGCTCCAGCGACGCGCCGGGCGGACGGCGGAGCATTCGACGCCCGCAGCCAGCGGCTACGCGAGGGGGCACAGCTACCTCCTTTCGCCCGACGGGACCCGACTGTACCGCTTTTGGTACGACGGCGTCACAGCCATCGAGCTTGCCACGGGCGAGGAACTCTATCGCGCCACGGGTGAGAAGCTCTATTACGCCAAGTTCTCGGTCGCCCCGACGACAGGACTGTTCAGCCCGGATGCACGCTATCTTGCCTGGCGTTCCATGAACTCGATCGCGGCGATGGATATGGCGAGGGGGCGAATTGCTCTTCCACGACGAGAGGGCCGGCTACGGGGCCTCACTGCTGTTCACCGGCAACCGGCGAAGGCTCGGCTATCTCGCGCGCCGCGACGACGGCGAACACCGGCTCGTGCTGCGTGACCTGGCTGATAGGACATCGACCACGGAGGCCCAACTCGCGCAGCCGTAGGGTGCTCTGCGAGCACCACTTGATCGGCGTGGATTGCTCAAACAAGATCGACTCGCTACGCTTGGGACATGGCAGAGTACCGTCGCTACTTTGTGCCCGGTGGGACCTGTTTCTTCACCCTGGTGACTCAAGGGCGAGCCGGGTTCCTCTGCCACGACGCGGCACGGCCGATCCTCGGCAACGTGCTGCGCGAGTGCCGCGCCCGATGGCCGTTCGCCACGGTCGCGATGGTGTTGCTGCCGGACCATCTGCATACCCTCTGGGCTTTGCCCGAGGGGGACGCGGGTTATCCGGTCCGCTGGGCCTCGATCAAGAAAGAGTTTACCAAGAGGTGGCTGGCCGCCGGTGGCTGCGAACAGGCAATCAGCGATGCGCGGCGTGCCCGTCGCCGGCGCGGCGTTTGGCAACCGCGGTTCTGGGAGCACACGATCCGCGATGAAGTCGATTTCTCGGACCATTTCCACTACATTCATGACAACCCGGTGAAGCACGCCGTCGTTCCGTTTCCCTACCAGTGGCCGTACTGGTCTTTCCACCGCTGGGTCCGTGCCGGCGTCTATACGTCGGATTAGTGCTGTAGCCCGGGCGCAGGGCCGCGGTGGTCCTCATTGAACCGAACGAGCGGCGAGTAACGGCCGCGCTTGCCTTCGATCATGGTGCTCACAGAGCACCCTACACCTCTAAATATCACGGCGCCATTACCGCCGATCGCTTGATCGTGACCTCGTCGCCCGGCCCGTAGTCGTAGATCGCAAACCGCGCCCGGCCGTCGGCGTCGGCGAACTCGCGGGCGAGCCGGTCGGCGGCCAGCTTGCCCTCGGGCGGATCGGCCAGGATGCAGCGGACCGAACCGGTGACGTCGCGGAGCCGGTAGGCGGCGCGGGCGTGCGGGCCGGCGATCGTCTTGCCGGCATAATAACCCCAGTAGTTGTGAAAGCGGAGCCCGGTCGCGCTGACCACGATTCCCTCTTCGCAGCGCGCGACGAATCCCTCGCCGATGCGGGGATCGAAGGGCAGGGTGATGCGCCAGGCGCCGTCGACCCGCTCGGCCGCTTCGATCCGGTACGAGGCGTGGCTGCCGAGCGGATTGCCGATCTGCACGTGCGCCGCAACCAGATCGTCGACGCGCTCGGGCGCGGGCTCGACGACGATCGCGCGGCGATCCCACTCGCAGCGGACGATCCTTCCGCGATAGGCGGCCTCGGCCTGCGACAAGCCGGCGTCGTCCTTGGCGAGCCGGGTGCCGCCGACGAGCGTCGCGCCGACGGGCTTGCCGTCTCGCTCCCGCCAGAAGGCGAACTCGGCGTCGGTGGCCAGGCCGTCGGGCGTCGCACACGGGCGCGCGCCGTCGGGCTGAAGGACGATCGTGTCGACGAACTGGTCGGTGCGCACGCGCAGGGCCACGGGCGGGAATCCGTCCGGGGCGTCGAGCGGCATCTCGACCGGCTCGATCGACTGCACCCGGCGCTTTCCCTCGAAGGGTTCGAGCACGGTGAGATACTGGCCGGCCAGCGGGGCCTCGCCCGTCCGCCGCAGGATGGCCCAGGTCATCTCATACGACTTCTTGCCTTGGGGAGGCCGGCCTTGGGCCAGGGCCAACGCGCAGCCCTCGGGACCGAGCATGGTCGCGTACAGGTGGACGCCTTGCTGGCTTTCGAGCCGGTAGTCGAGGCTCCAGACGCCGGCGGGCCGCCCGCGGCGCACGTGGTCGAGAAACGCCAGGCACGCCAGTTCCCGATCGCCGCCCGCAACCGACCCGTAGTCGCCGTAGGCCACCTCGGGCCCCGCCACCGTGCCGCCGTCTTGCGGCGCCAAGCGCACGCCGACCGGCACCGCCTCGCCGGGCGGACCGTGAAAGCTGAACGTGTGCTCGCTGCCCCCGCGCACGCGCTCCAGCGTGACGGCGTAGCAGTCGTCGGGCGAAAGATCGACCAGCACGATCGTGCGCGAGCGGCTCGCGCGCGGGGAATCGCCGGGCAGGGTGGCGACGGCCGAGGCGACGCGGGCAGGCGGCGTATCGGCAAACAGCGTCAGCCTCCCGCGCCCGAAATCGCGGGTCGCGACGCCGGTGATGTGGGTCCCATAGTGGGTGCCCCAGTTGGCGGCCCACTGGCTCGCGTAGGTCCAGCCTTCGGGATACCCGAGCTCGGGCAGCATGTCGCGTCCGAGGGCGGCCAGGCCCATGGTCAACAGGTCCTGATGGGCGTGCTGGATGATCCGGCCGTAGCGAAGCCAGAAGGCTCGCTGGTGTTCGCCCTCGCCCGACCGCAGGATCGCGTGCCCGTAGCCGTCCAACACGTTGCTTTCGAGCGGGACCTGCCAGCCGCGATCGTCGACGACCTTTTCGGCCTTGGCCCGCAGCTCGGGGTCGTCGAGTTGGTCGGGGATTTTCTTCCCTGGCCCCGCCATGGCCTGGGCGAAGCGCGGATCGCCCGTCCGCCGGTAGACGTTGACGAAATCGCCGCCCTTGAGCGGAAAAGCCTGCATCGGCCCCTTGCGCTCGGTCGTGATGGCGTGGCCCGTGTCGCCGGTCCACGTCGTGGTGCGGCCGATGAGGCTGTTTTCGATGGGGAAGTCGTAAAGCAGCCGATACTTGGGATCGTCGTACGGCGACGGCAGTCCGCGCCGCTCCCACGCGTCGGGGTCGAGGCGGCGGATCCGCTCGAGCAGGTCGAAGACGCGATCCATGTCGCGGACGTGGATGCTGTTGTACGACTCCGACTCGCAGGCCGACCCGTCCTTGAAAAAGTCGTTGCTCAGCGTGAACCGGATGCCCGCCCCGTCGTTGAGCAACCAGTCGGCCAGGTCCAGCGCGCGGGGCGAGTCGAGCACCACGGCCAGGGTGGCCAGCAAAGCCTCCTGCATGGGGTAGTTTCGCGACACGGCGTTGTCGAAGCACGCCTGCAAGGGCACGCGAAGGACGCCGGCCTCGACGAAGCGGCGGAAGTCGTCGGCCGTGCGGATCTCGGGATGGTGCCGGGCGCGGCAGAACGCGAGCAGCTCGTCGTCGCCCTCGACCGCCTCGAAAACCAGGTCCCACGCGCGGGCGCAGGCCTCGATGCGGGGCGTGTCCCAGTTCGGTTGGATGTAGAGAAACGAGCCGGCCGGGCCGCGCGGCGACGGGGCCCCGACCGGCCAGCGGAGGATTTCGTCGCGCACGGCCATCTTGCGATGGTTCAAGTTCAGCGACATGTCGAGCATGCTCTCGGCGAAACGGAACAGCCCGACCGCGGCCTTGTGGGCGTATCGGCGGTCGCCGGTCTGGGCGTAGGCCAAGGCCGTGCGCTCGATCCCCGGCGTGAACTCGTTCATATACGCCTGCCACTGGTGGTAGTAGGCGACGAAGGGCCATCGCCAGGGGACGCCGTTGGGCGAAACGACCGGCTCGACCGGCTCGCAGCCGAAGCCGTCGTCGGGAAAATCGCCCGAGTGCATGTCGCCCTCGTGCCAGTCGTTCGAGGGAAACCAGGTGCCGCACGACGGACAGCCGACCTTCCAGGGATGGTTCTTCGCGTCGAAGATCCACGGATAGAACGGGCTTCGGCCCTCGTAGACCTTCATGCCGCAGACCGGGCACCCCTTGCCGCGACCGTCCTCGCCGCGGCCGCTGAGCACCATGAGGCAGGTTCGCGGGACGCACGGGCCGGGGATGACGTTCCAGATGTCGTCGTCGCTCAACTCGGCCCAACGAGCCGCCGTGGAATGTACCTTGGCGCCGGGCCGGCGCATCGCTTCGATTTCGGCGTCGCCGTAGAAGGTGCGCCGGCGTTTGAGGTGCCGGTATCCGGCGTCGCCCAGGGGCCAGATTCGCGGCAGCTCGACGGCCTTCCACCGGCGAGGCTCGTAAAGACTGCTCCACGGAATCACCTCCAACGGCACTTCGAGCGTCGCGTCGCGGCCTCGAAACACGAGCGTGGCGTCGCCCGGCTGCAACGACCGGAAATAGAACCGCTGGATCGTGCCCTTGGGCCAGGCGTCGAAAATCTCGACGGCGGGCGGCACGTCGACGTCGAGCCTGCCCGAGCCCTCGGGCTGCTCGACGGCGACGCGGAAGGTCTGGCCCGGGAAGATCCAGAGCGGCTTGTCGAGCAGTTTCAGTTCGCCCGACCGAGCCGCGGTCGCGCCCCACGCCAAGACGGCCAGCCCCAGAACGGTCGCAGTTCTCGTAACTCGCACGATCCTTCCTTTCTCGCCACACGGTTCTTTTGATGCGGATGAGCCGTCGACTGCCGTCAACCGCGCACGGCGCGTTCGATTTCGTCGACGCTCGGCTCTTTGCCGGGGCGCGTTTTGCGCATGAAATTCAAGACGCGCTCGTACAGCGCTTGTTGATCTACGTCGCGCAGTCGCTCGCGGAAGAACGTCAGCGTTTCCTGCTGGGCAACGGCCGCGGCGAGCGTGGCCGTGATAAAGGCGTTCAACGAGACGCCTTGCTCCTTGGCCAACTCCTGGGCCCTGCGTTTCAAATCGTCTCGCATGCGAAGCGATAGCCTTGCCATCGTGGGTATCCCGAAGGCTTCTCAACGCCACCCCAATATGGTAGCAAAGGGATCGGATCACGAAAACGACACGCTCGCGCGCGGAGCAACGCCGTGAAGATCGAATCGCGTTGGACGGAACTCGGCCCCGGCCAGGTTCACTACCTCGAACTCGGCCCCCCACAGGGCCCCGTCGTCGTGCTGCTGCACGGGGCGAGTTTCTCAGCCCAGACGTGGCGGGAAATCGGCACGTTGGCGGCGCTGTCGGAGGCCGGATTCCGAGCCGTGGCCGTCGATCTTCCCGGCTTCGGGCGCACGCCCGCCGCGACGGTCGACTACGACGCGTGGCTGGCGCGGCTGCTCGACCGGCTCGAGATCGAGCGGGCGGCCGTGGTCTCGCCCTCGATGAGCGGCCGGTTCAGCCTGCCCGTGCTGGCCCGCGAGCCGGAGCGTTTTTGGGGCTACGTGGCCGTGGCCCCGGTGCAGATTCCGAAATACGCCGAGAAGCTCGGCGGGGTGCCGGTGCCGGTGCTGGCCGTGTGGGGCGAGCACGACACGACCGTGCCGATCGCCCACGCCGACGCCCTGGTGGCGGCGATGCCGAACGCCCGAAAGCTGGTCATTCCGGGCGCGGGCCATGCGCCCTACATGAACCAGCCGGCGGCGTTCCATGCCGCGCTGATCGAGTTTCTCGACGGCTTGGGCAAGGCCGACGGAGATTGAGTTTTTGCGTCGTCCTTCGTGAGTTCTTCGGGCACGTTGGGAGGTGATGCCATGCGAATTGCCGGCCGCCGCTACGATACCGCGGAGCCCGTCGTTCTGGAGATTGCCCGCGGGACGATCCGGTGCGTCGATCCCGCGGCTGCCGCGGGCAATGCGGTGGCTTCGTGGCCGTGGCTGGCCCCGGGGTTACTCGACATGCAGGTCAACGGCTACGAGGGCCAGGAGTTCAGCGCGGCCGACCTGACGGCGGAGAAGGTGGCCCGCATCGTGCGGGCCTACGACGCGTTTGGAGTGACGCGGTCGTGTCCCACCTTGTTCACGCAGAGTTTCGAGACGATGCGGCACGCGCTGGCCACGATTGGCGCGGCCTGCGAGTCGCCGGAAGTGGGGCGGCGGATCGCGGGCATTCACGTCGAAGGGCCTTATATCTCACCGCACGACGGCCCGCGCGGGGCCCATCCGCGCGCGCACTGCCGGCGGCCCGACTGGGACGAGTTCCAGCGGTTCCAGGAAGCGGCCGGGGGACGGATCCGCATCGTGACCCTTTCGCCCGAGTTCGACGAGGCGCCGGCCTTTATCGAGCGGTTGGTGCGAAGCGGTGTGGTGGCGGCCATCGGGCATACCGCGGCCGACTCGGCGCAGATCGGCGCGGCGGTCGACGCCGGCGCCCGGCTGAGCACGCATCTGGGAAACGGCGCCCATCCGCTCCTGCCGCGGCACCCGAACTACATCTGGGATCAACTGGCCGACGACCGGCTCTGGGCCAGCCTGATCGTCGACGGCCACCACCTGCCGCCCGCCGTGGTCAAGACGGTGGTGCGGGCCAAAGGCGCGTCGCGGTGCATTCTCATCAGCGACTTGTCGGGGCTGGCGGGCCTTGCGCCCGGGCGGTACGAGGCCAACCACGGCGCGGTCGAGCTGCTCGACGACGGACGCCTGGTCGTGGCGGGGCAACGTCAGATCCTGGCCGGCGCGTCGTCGCCCGTGGGAGCGGGGATCGCGAACGTGATGCGGTTCGCGGGCGTCGATCTGGCCGATGCCGTGCGCATGGCCGTCGAGCATCCCGCCCGACTGTTGGGGTTGGACCCCGGCGGAATCGAGCCGGGGATGCCGGCCGACCTCGTCCAGTTCGACCTGGTCGAGGGCGGCGGGCCGGGCGCCCCGGCGCGGTTCGAGCCGCGCTGCACGATCGTCGATGGCGAGTCCGTCTGGGGTAATCGTTGGCATCCGTAAGGGGAGTCAGACGTTTCGGTCGGAAACCTCGGTTCCGTGGATCGTGGTGGGCTCACGCCCCCCGCGTTGCCCCAGGCAACCCGAGGCGGAACGTGCGCCGGTTCGGCGCGTTGCCGCCCCGAGCGGGCCGGACACTCTCCCTTTC
>Ga0334900_1001724_pt1 | contig 22059 bp, 14 predicted proteins | sample GraSluR3_MG_2_FD_207231 | JGI IMG/M metagenome (GOLD analysis project Ga0334900, IMG submission 207231) | Sludge microbial communities from methane-producing bioreactor in Wageningen University, Netherlands - Granular Sludge_31_08-R3 | ecosystem: Engineered > Bioreactor > Anaerobic >...
GAAGGTGATCTCTCCCTGGCTTCCCGTCAGTCGAAGCACTGCCCTGCCCAGGGTGGTCTTGCCGGAGCCGCTTTCTCCCACTACGCCCAGAGTCTGTCCCCTTCGCACGGCGACGGTGACTCCGTCGACGGCTTTTACATGGTCCACGGTGCGGCGCAGAAGGCCCTTCTGAATGGGAAACCAGACTTTGAGCTCCCGGGTACTGAGAATGGTCTCGGCTCCGGGGTCCGCAGCTGGAGGCTCGTCGTGGGGTTCGGCCTCTATGAGCCGTCTGGTGTATTCCGCCTGGGGGGAAGAGAAGAGCCCGGCCGTTTCCGCGGTTTCTACAACCCGCCCCTGCTGCATGACCGCCACACGATCGGCAATGCGCCGGACAATGGAGAGGTCGTGGGTAATAAAGAGGACCGCAGTGTTGAGTTCGTCCTTGAGGTTCAGAATCAGGTCGAGGATCTGGGCCTGGATGGTAATGTCAAGAGCGGTGGTGGGTTCGTCGGCGATCAGGAGTTCCGGCCCGTTTATCAGGGCCATGGCGATCATTACCCGCTGACGCTCTCCTCCGGAAAGCTCGTGGGGAAAAGCTTTGAGTCGCTTTTCCGGATCCCGGAGTCCCACCTTGTTCAGCCACTCCAGGGCGATGGGCCGGGCCTGTTCTATATTCAGTCCCTGGTGAAGGAAAAGGCTCTCGGCGAGCTGCTTCTCTATGGAGTGAAGGGGATTCAGGGAGCTCATGGGTTCCTGAAAGATCATGCCTATCTTGCCGCCCCGGATCGAAAGCAGGGTTTTTTGGTCGGCTTTCAGCAGGTCAGTCCCCCGGTAGAGGATCTCCCCCGTGGGATAGGCGACGCGTTCATCCGGCAGCAGCCGCAGGATCGAGCTTGCCGTAACGGTTTTACCCGAGCCGCTCTCTCCTACCAAAGCCAGGACCTCGTTGGGACGGATTTCGATCTCCGCGTTGTGGACTACCTGGTTCAGCTCCTCACCCTTTCTGAAGGCCAGGCTCATGTCGCGGATATGTACAAGGTTCTCCATGGGTTTCTCTTCCATCTTCTGTTCCTATACCGCTCGTCGGGGGTCAAAGGCGTCCCGGACCGCCTCGCCGATAAAGACCAAGAGGCTCAGCATGCCCGCGAGCACGATAAAGGCGGAGATCCCCAGCCATGGGGCCTGCAGGTTTGCCTTGCCCTGGGCCAGAAGTTCCCCCAGGGAGGGGGAGCCTACGGGAAGCCCGAAACCGAGAAAATCCAGGGAGGTCAGGGTGGTTACCGCACCTCCGAGAATAAAGGGCATAAAGGTCAAAGTCGCCACCATGGCGTTGGGCAGAATGTGGCGGAACATGATCTTGCTGTTGGACAGGCCCATGGCTTTGGCAGCCTGGACGTACTCAAAGTTTCTGCCCCGCAGGAACTCCGCCCGGACGACCCCCACCAGGCTCATCCAGCCGAAAAGGAGGGTGATTCCCAGGAGCCACCAGAAATTGGGCTGTACGACACTTGCGAGGATTATCAGCAGGAAGAGGGTCGGCATCCCCGACCATATCTCCATAAACCGCTGGCCAAGGATATCCAGCCTGCCGCCGTAATATCCCATGGCCGCCCCTACTGCTACCCCGATGATGGAGGAACAGATGGTCAGGGTCAGCCCGAAAAGCACGGAGATGCGGAAGCCGTAGATAATCCGGGCCACAACGTCCCGACCCTTGTCGTCGGTGCCCAGCCAGTTTGCCGCCGTCGGCGGCGACGGGGCGGGAGAGGGCAGGTCATAGTTGATCGTCTGGTAGCTGTAGCGTATCGGGGGCCAGAGGATCCAGCCGGACTCCTCGATCAGCTCGATAACGTAGGGGTCCCGATAGCTTGCTTTCATATCGAACTCTCCACCGAAGGCGGTCTCCGGATATTCCCGGAGTATGGGAAAAAAAAGCCGTCCCCGGGAGTAGACCATCAGGGGAGAGTCGTTGGCGATGAGTTCGGCAAAGAGACTGAGGACAAACAGGAGCAGGAAAATCCACAGGGAGTACCAGCCCCGTCTGTTGGCCTTGAAGCGCCGCAGTCGTTCCGCCGCAAGGCGGCCGGTAAAGAGCTTTTTCATCAGGCCACCTCCCGGCTTTCAAAGTCGATGCGCGGATCAACCAGGGTGTAGGTGATATCGGAGACCAGGTTCAGCACGAGTCCCAGCAGGGTGAAAATGTAGAGGGTACCGAACATCACCGGGTAGTCCCGCTGCATGGTGGCCTCGAAGCCCAAAAGGCCCAGGCCTTCCAGGGAGAAGATCACCTCGATGAGGAGGCTCCCGGTAAAGAACATGCTGATAAAGGCGGAAGGGAACCCGGCGATAATCAGGAGCATGGCGTTACGGAATACATGGTTCCGGAGTATGCGTTTTTCCGTGGCGCCCTTGGCCCGGGCGGTAACCACATACTGTTTGTTTATCTCGTCAAGAAAGGAGTTCTTGGTCAGCATGGTCAGAGTGGCGAAGCCCCCGATCACCAGGGCTGTGACCGGCAGGGCCAGGTGCCAGAAGTAGTCGCCGATCTTTCCCAGAAGGGAGAGTTCCCTCCAGTTGTCGGACAGCAAACCCCGTAAGGGGAAGAGTTTCAGGTAGCTGCCTCCGGCAAAGAGGATAATCAGCAGAATGGCGAAGAGAAAGACAGGGATCGCGTTTCCCAGGATTACCGCAGTGGAGCTCCAGACATCGAAGCGGCTGCCGTGGGTCACTGCCTTGCGTATACCCAGAGGAATGGAAACAAGGTAGATGATCAGGGTACTCCAGATTCCCAGGGAGACCGACACGGGCATACGGTCGCCGATCAGTCCGATCACCGTACGGCCGCGGAATAGACTTTCGCCGAAGTTAAAGGTAGCGTAATCCTTGAGCATTCCAAGGTAGCGGATGTGCAGGGGTTTGTCGAAACCGAAGCGTTTTTCGATTTCGGCGATTACTTCCGGGTCCAGTCCCCGCGCCCCCCGGTAGCGGGAAGTCTGGTCCCTGTCCCTGGAGACGCTGCCGCCTTCTACCTCCTGCGCGCCCTGGCCGGAGATACGTTCCATCACCATATTGCTGCCCACCCCGGACATGGTGGCGATCATCTGGTCAACCGGTCCGCCGGGAGCTATCTGAACGATAAAGAAGTTGATGGTGATGATCGCCCAGAGAGTAGGAATTATCAAAAACAGCCTTCGAAGAATATAATTGCCCATCTCTACCTCGCCTATCCGGATTGCCGGGGCATCAGCGGAAGCGTTCCGGAAGGGTGGATGCTTTGGCCTGGTCGAACCACCAGGTATCGATGCCCAGCTCGTACTTTGGCCGCGTCTTCGGGCGGGAGAACTTGTTCCAGCTTGCCACCCTGAACATGGAGATATGCCACTGGGGCATCACGTAGAAGTTCCAGGTAAGTACCCGGTCAAGAGCCCGGCCCCAGTGGATCAGGGCATCGCTGTTCTCCTGGTTGGCCACGATGCCGTCGATCAGGTAATCCACCGCCTCGTCCTGCACGCCCGCGGTGTTCCATGTGTAGTCGATGTAGTCGGAGCGCCAGACGATCTTCAGGTTGGAGCCGGGGTAGGAATTGGCCCCGTAGCCGCCGGATATCATATCAAAATCCCGTTCCCTCAACCGGTTGGTAAACTGTGTCGTATCCACGACCCGGATATTCATGGTGACTCCTATACGTTCAAGGTTCTGCTGAATGGGGATAGCCACCCGCTCCATAGAGGGACTGTATAAAAGGAGTTCAAACGTCAGGGGGTCGCCGGTTTTCACGTTTACCAGTCGCCGGACACCCCCAGCGGACTCAGCGCCGAAAAGGCCCCGGACCCAGGAGAAGATGGCGGAAAAGAAGCTCTTTATACCCCGCCATATTTTTCCAAAAAAACCCGGCTCTTCCGCCCTATCCGTTTCGGTGGAATCCGGTTCCCGGTCTTCCAGGGATTTTTCGGGGGCCTTGATCTCCCGGATTTCCCAGCCTGCCTCCTTGAGGAGTCCCAAGGCCTCCCGCATCTGGGGACGGATGTTTCCCGTCCCGTCCGTGCTGGAGGGATTGTACTCTTCGGTAAAGACCTCTTCCGGAATTCCATCCCGGATCGGTTCAAGAATTTCCAGCTCATCCGGGGAGGGAAGCCCTTCGGCTTCGTAGATGGTATTTTGAAAAAAGCTCCTCGTCCGGGTGTACTGACCGTAAAACAGGTTCCTGTTCATCCATTCAAAGTCCATCATCAGGTTCAGGGCCCTGCGGACCCTCCGGTCCTGAAAGAAAGGCCGTTGAATGTTATAGACCATGGCCTGCATTCCCTGGGGGATGTCATGGGGTATCTCCTCTTTATGGATGTGCCCCTGATCGAAGTTTGTTCCTGTGTAGAGGGTAGCCCAGTTCTTGGCTATATTCTCCTGGTGTATGTCGTACTCCCCGGCCTTGAAAGCCTCGAAGGCCACATTCTGGTCCCGGTAGTAATCGTAGCGGATGTAATCGAAGTTATGCCGGCCCTTGTTGACCGGGAGGTTCCGGGCCCAGTAATCCTCCATACGTTTGTAGACCACGTACTGGCCGATCTTGTAGTCCGATACCGTGTAGGCCCCCGAACCCAGGGGTATCTCCGTCAGGGGTTCGGTAAAGTCCCGGTTTTCCCAGTAGTGTTTGGGGAGAATCGCATTGCCCGCTATGGACATGATCAGTTCCCGACTGCCCTCTTCCAGGTCGTAACGGACCCGGAGACGGTCCAGTGCCCGTACGCTGACTCCCGCGAAGTACTGCCGGAACTGAGCGACTCCTTCTTCCACAAACTTGTTGAAGGAAAAGACTGCATCTTCCGCGGTTATGGGTTTCCCGTCCTGATGCCGGGCCTCGGGATTGATATGAAAGATCACCCAGGAGTAGTCGGCGGGATACTCGATTTTTTCCGCGATAAGGGGATAGAGGACCTCGATCTCGTCGGCGGAGTCCGTCATCAGGGTGTCGTAGAAGCGGGTACTGTCGGCAGCGGAAAGACCCCGCTGGGCATAGCGGTGAAAGTTGTCGTAGGTCCCGATGGAGTGGAGACGCAGGGTGCCGCCCTTAGGAGCATCGGGATCGACGTAATCAAAATGGGTGAAATCGGGGCCGTACGTGGGCTCCCCGTGCAGGGCGATGGCGTGGCTCACGGTGACCTGGGCGGTCAGGACCGCCGTCCCGAGGATCAGGATAGCAGCAACAAGTACCTTCCGCATGGCAATTCCCCCTATGTCGTACGCAGGCGTTTCTGCGTATCAACATACGGGAATTGTTATGCTGTCGTCAATGAGTAGGGCTGCTCCGGCGGCTGTTTACGCTTCGGTCCCGGCTCTGGCGGCGCTGCTGGCTGCGTTCCCGCATCCGCTGGGCCTGAACGATATGGGGAGGAGGACCGGCGTCCCGTTCCATCCTGAAGCCGCTGATCTCCTGCACGTCAATACGGCGCTTCAGGAGCTTTTCGATCCCCTCCAGGTAGCTCTTCTCGTCGGCGCTTACCAGGGAAGATGCCAGTCCCGAGGCTCCTGCCCTGCCGGTCCGTCCGATGCGGTGAACGTAATCCTCCGGTACATTGGGCAGCTCGTAGTTGATTACGTGGGGCAGATCGTCGATATCCAGTCCCCGGGCCGCAATGTCCGTGGCTACCAGGGTCTGGACATTGCCCGCTTTGAACTCCTTGAGGGCCCTGGTGCGGGCGTTCTGGCTCTTGTTGCCGTGGATTGCCGCGGAGGGTATCCCGTTCTTGGCCAGATGTTTCGAAAGCCGGTCGGCGCCGTGCTTGGTCCTGGTAAAGACCAGGATGCGGAACCAGCTGTTTTCCTTTATCAGCCGGGTAATGAGCTCGTTTTTGCGGCCCTTTTCCACCGGATGCACCACGTGGCTTACCGTCTCCGCTGCGGTATTGCGGGGGGTTACCTCCACGGCCACAGGCTTGTTCAGGATTGAGTTCGCCAGCTTGCGGACATCGTCGGAATAAGTGGCCGAAAAGAGCAGGTTCTGCCGTTTTACCGGGAGTTCCTTTATTACCTTGCGGATATCGTTGATAAAGCCCATATCCAGCATCCGGTCAGCCTCGTCCAGAACCAGGGTTTCGATGCGGGAGAGGTTCAGGGTCCCCTGGCTTAAGTGATCCAGGAGGCGTCCCGGGGTTGCCACCAGAACGTCGATTCCCCGGCGCAGGGCCTGTATCTGCGGGCCGATGCCGACGCCGCCGAAGATAACCGTGGAATGCAGGCGCATGTTAGCGCCGTAATCCACAACGCTCTGGTGTACCTGGGCGGCGAGCTCCCTGGTGGGGGTCAGGATCAGCACCCGGGGAGCGCTGCCCCGTCCGCCGGGGCTGGCAAGGCGCTGCAACAGGGGCAGAACGAAGGCGGCGGTTTTACCGGTTCCGGTCTGGGCGCCACCCAGTACATCGTTGCCCTTGAGAATAAGCGGAATGGCCCGAAACTGGACCGGGGTGGGGCTGGTATAGCCCTGAGTTTCCACGGCCTTGAGCAGCCGGGTATCCAGGCCCAGGGCCTGAAAGCTTTGAGTTGATTGAGACATCTATGGTTCTCCGTTGTATCCGACGTCGCGGCGCCACGTTTATCATTTTTTCGTGGGCCGCACCGGTCGCGGCGGAAGGATTATCTGCTCGGTAGGTACTTGAAAAGATATAAATCAGCTACATACAAAGCGCGGCGCCGACCGGGGTGCCGCTCTGCAAAGAGAATATCACAGATCTGACAAACGTGTATAGCGCATAGTGTTCAGAATCATGGGGATGGAACCCTTGTAATCACTGTACACTGGCCTGATATCCTGAAATAGACTTTACCATTCAAATTCTAGAATAAATTGTGAACAATACACGAGTTGCATGAAATGCTTGGGAGGCCGGCATTTTTCTGGTAAGATACATGTGCGAAAAAAATGGAAAGGACTTGTCCGATACGAACGCATGCCCTCCAGGGATGCCCGATAGATATACAAACGAAGGTGAAAATATGAGCCAGAACAACAATGGTGCCAATCTTGGCTTTGAGAATCATATGTGGGCTGCCGCCGACAAACTGAGGGGACACATGGATGCCTCCGAATATAAGCATGTGGTTCTCGGTCTGATTTTTCTCAAATATATCTCCGATGCATTCCAGGCCAGGTACAAGCAGCTGGAGGCAGCAAAGGATATCGAATACACGGACCCGGAGGACCGCGACGAATACGCGGCGGCCAACATATTCTGGGTGCCGAAAGAGGCCCGTTGGGACAAACTACAATCCAGCGCCAAGCAGCCGACCATCGGCAAGATTGTTGATGACGCAATGGTGGCCATTGAGAAAGAGAACCCGACCCTCAAGGGTGTTCTGCCTAAAGACTATTCGCGACCATCTCTGGATAAATACCGCCTGGGTGAACTCATCGATATCATCAGTAAGATTGGACTTGGAGACGATGAATCCCGCTCAAAAGATATTCTTGGCCGAGTGTACGAGTATTTCCTCGGTCGGTTCGCCGCCGCAGAGGGCAAAGGCGGCGGTGAGTTTTACACACCCCGGTGCGTCGTCAATCTGCTCGTCAGAATGATCGAACCGTATAAGGGTCGCGTCTATGATCCGTGCTGCGGCTCGGGCGGTATGTTCGTCCAAAGCGAACGCTTCGTTGAGGAACATGGCGGCCGCCTTGGTGATATCGCCATCTATGGACAGGAGTCCAACTCCACCACCTGGCGACTGGCCATGATGAATCTGGCTATTCGAGGACTGGACGCCAACCTTGGGGGGCAACACGCGGACAGCTTCCACAATGACCTGCACAAGGACCTTCGAGCCGATTACATTCTCGCCAATCCGCCCTTCAACATGAGCGACTGGGGCGGCGAACGCCTGCGGGAAGACGCCCGCTGGAAATACGGTATTCCGCCGGTGAACAACGCTAATTACGCCTGGATTCAGCACTTCATCCACCACCTCTCGCCCACTGGGGTGGCCGGTTTCGTCATGGCCAACGGCTCCATGTCCACCAATACCACCAGTGAAGGGGAAATCCGCAAGAACATCATCGAGGCCGATCTGGTGGACTGCATGATCGCCCTGCCCGGGCAGCTCTTTTACACGACGCAAATTCCGGTGTGCCTGTGGTTCGTGGCCCGCAATAAGAAGAACGGCAAATTTCGCGACCGGCGCGGGCACACCCTCTTTATTGACGCCCGCAAATTAGGCAGCCTCATCGACCGAACCCACAAAGATTTTTCCGAAGACGAGATCGACAAGGTCGCCGCCACCTACCACGCCTGGCGTGGAGAAAAGGAGGCCGGTGAGTACAGGGATATTCCGGGCTTCTGCAAGAGCGCCACAACAGATGAGATAAAGGAACACGGCTATGTGTTGACCCCGGGCCGGTACGTGGGCGCAGCCGAGATCGAGGATGACGGCGTTCCTTTTGAGGAAAAGATGGCTGAACTTTCCACCACACTCTACCAGCAGTTCGCCCAAGCCGACCAACTTGAAGCCACCATCAAAAGGAATTTGGAGGTTTTGGGTTTTGGCGAATAAGGAGATAAAAGCAGCAGATACCATTGTGCCTATGGAACACATTCAAAGTATGATTTTTTCTATTCGCGGTGTTCAAGTAATGATTGACCGTGATTTGGCATCTGTGTATGAGGTTGAAACAAAAGTTCTTAATCAGGCTGTAAAAAGAAATGTCGATCGTTTTCCTGAAAACTTTAGATTCCAGCTCTCTAATGAAGAAAAAGAGGAACTGGTCACAAATTGTGACCGGTTCAAATCGTTGAAGCATTCAACCGGCAATCCATATGTGTTTACCGAACAGGGAGTATCTATGCTCTCTGCCGTGCTTCGCAGTGAGACGGCAGTCAAGGTCAGTATAAAAATCATCAACGCCTTTGTGGAGATGCGTAAGTTTATCCAGCACAATGCCAATGTCTTTGCCCGGCTTGATTCTGTTGAACGCCGACAGATCGCCTTTGAGTCGGAGACGGAAAAGAACTTTGAAAAAGTTTTCAAGGCATTGGAGTCAGGCGAGCAGCCTAAACAGGGTATTTTTTACAACGGTCAGGTTTATGATGCCTACACTTTTGTCTGCGATCTGATTCGCAAAGCCGGAAAGCCTCTGGTTCTCATTGATAATTACGTGGATGACTCTGTACTGACCCTGCTCAGCAAGCGAAAAAGCGGAGTGTCGGCACTCATCTACTCCAAAAATGTTTCAAAACAGCTTTCCTTGGATCTGAAAAAGCATAATGAACAATACCCGGCAATTAATGCCAGGACCTTAAAAAGTTCACATGACCGCTTTCTGATTATTGACGAAAAGGAGATTTATCATATCGGTGCATCTCTGAAGGATCTGGGTAAGAAGTGGTTTGCCTTTTCAAAATTTGAAACCGGCGCGGTTGAGATGCTGAAGAAACTTGGAGAGAATGAATGAGGGCTAAATTACACGGGGCAAAAGGAAGTTGGAGATCTTGGGCTATGGAGAGTGATCTATTATTAAACAAAAAGCTATTTTCGTTTAATATCGTCAAACCTTATTTAACAATCGATAAATATGGAGCAACCGGATTATGAGGCGCGGTTCTACCGGCCAGCAGCGCAACCGGGTTTTTACCTACCAGCAGTACCTGAATATCTTGAACGAAGGGGCGGAACGGTGATGAGGGATAAGAATTTGCCTGCCTGTCGAAGTCAGTTCGGTGCAGGCAGGGAGGTATTGGGCTATGGGGAGTGAATGGCCGGTTGCATCTTTTCACAGTGCACCTCTTGAAATTATTGATGGTGATCGTGGAAAAAACTATCCGAAGCAGGAAGAGTTCTCTGTAAGCGGGCATTGCTTATTCTTGAACGCAGGTAATGTCACTGTCAATGGATTCAATTTCTCAGACTGCGCTTTCATCACTGAACAGAAAGACTCTTTGTTACGTAAGGGAAAGATGATTCGTCAAGATGTAATTTTAACGACGCGTGGGACAGTTGGTAATGTAGCATTTTTTGACGATACCGTTCCGTTCGAGCACATTCGAATCAATTCCGGAATGGTGATTCTTCGGCCGCGACCTTCGGTGCTGCATCCAAGGTATTTATATTTATTTGTTCGTTCTCCAGATTTCCATTCACAAGCGTTGTCTCTTCGGACCGGCAGTGCTCAGCCACAACTACCTATAAGAGATATTAAAAAGATAGAAATTCCAATTCCCCCTCTTCCTGAACAACGCGCCATAGCCCATATACTCGGCTCGCTGGACGACAAGATCGAATTGAATCGCCGCATGAACCGGACGCTGGAAGCCATAGCCCAGGCTATCTTCAAGTCCTGGTTTGTGGATTTTGATCCGGTACGAGCCAAAGCCGAAGGACGCCCGACAGGTCTGCCGGATGATATTGCAGCGCTCTTCCCTGACAATTTCGAGGACTCGGAGCTTGGGGAGATTCCGAAGGGATGGAGAGTCATGCCGCTATCCGAAGTTGTGAATATTATTGGCGGCGGGACTCCAAAAACAAAAGTGAAAGAGTACTGGGGGGGGAATATCCCATGGTTCTCAGTTGTAGATGCGCCCACTGAAACAGACGTATTCGTTATTGATACAGAGAAACACATTACAAAGCTTGGGGTAGACAAATCATCGACCAAAGTGCTGCGTAAAGGGACAACGATAATTAGCGCACGAGGGACGGTTGGGAAGTGTGCTCTTGTTGGACGTCCAATGGCTATGAACCAATCTTGCTACGGCATTCAAGGCAAGAACGGAGAAAGCGATTATTTCGTTTATTTCAATATCAGAAGGCAAGTTTCGGATCTGCAGAGAAGTGGACATGGATCAGTATTTAATACGATTACACGGGACACCTTCAAAACTATCCGAATCGCATGCCCAACAACGAATATTACCACTTCATACGAGGAAATTGTACATCCCGTGATGGAATTGGTTTTAGCAATTCTACATGACAACGCGACGCTTACCTCTCTCCGCGAGACCCTCCTTCCCAAGCTCATTTCCGGCGAGCTGCGCATCTCTGATGCAGAGAAGTTCGTTGAGGAGGCCGGGGTATGAGCAATAGAAAAAAGCTCAGCAACCCTTTTTCAACAGGCGCTGGCGGTGTACATTTTGAAGCACATGTTCAGGCTTCATTTGTCGCGTTAATGCTCACAGGGGGGAACGCCCCCTGTCTTCCCTGCTGGCCCATTTCGGAAATAAAACTTCAGGGCAAGATTGACGGCTTTGATACCGACGACCTCGTTGTTGTAGTGGAAAACGTGAACAGTAAGGAAAGGCGGAAACTTCTCGGGCAGGTTAAGCATTCCATAGCCATCACGCATGGCAGCACCCTGTTTGGTGAGGTGATGCAGGCCGCCTGGAATGATTTTAATAATCCTGATGTGTTCACAATAGGTAAGGATATAATTGCCCTGATCACAGGGCCGCTCAGCGCGACTGATGTACACAATGTGCAATGGTTGCTGAACCAGGCAAGGCACACCAAAAACGTTTATGAGTTTTTTAGAAACGTCCAACAGGCAAATTTCAGCCCACCCAGGGGTGCTGAGAAACTGGAGGTCATTCAGTACCACCTGAAGGCTGCAAACGGTGGCAACGATGTTTCAAGGGACAAACTCTATGATTTCCTGAACCATTTCCATCTGCTTGGTTACGATCTTGGTAACGAGTTCGGTGTTGTCCTGTCTCTGCTGCATTCCCACATTTCCCAATTTCAGCAGCATCAGCAGTGGGTCTGGTCACGGGTTGTCGATATTGTACAAACATGGAATCAAGATGCTGGTACGATCACGCCCGGCAAGCTGCCGGATGACCTTCTGGAAGCATTTAAGCAAAAGGCCGTGGCTGAAATGCCCGAAGAATTCAAGGCGGCACAGGAGCAACCTAAAACCGATTGGACTCAGCACCCTGATGCCACCTATCTGACACTGGCAGTTTTGATTGGCGCTTGGCAAGATAAAAGTCAATGCGACCTTGAGGCGATAACACAACTGCTCGGCATCAGTTATGACGAGTGGTTAAAGAAGGCGCGGGAAATATTACACTGCCCTGACAGCCCGTTGGCTCTCAAAAACGGTGTCTGGAAAGTTGTTAATCGAGCCGAGCTTTGGAGCCTGCTGGGATCGCGCATCCTTGATCAGAACCTCGATACTTTCAGGTCGCTTGCTGTTACCGTGCTGAAGGAGCCGGACTCCGCTTTTGAACTGCCCCCCGAAGAGCGATACGCGGCAAGCATTCATGGCAAGGTGCTGAAACGTTCACGCGTATTTCGAAAAGGCATTGCCGAGGGTTTGGCCATTCTGGGCAGCCAGCCGGAGTCGTGCGCTAACTGCTCACAAGGAAAACCTGAAGCAACCTGCGCATTGGTGATACGTGAACTTCTGACCGATGCTGACTGGGTTTTGTGGGGCAGCCTGAACGGTTTGCTGCCCACTCTGGCCGAAGCCGCCCCGGGTGAATTTCTTGATTCGGTCGAGATGTCGATGCGTTTATCGCCTTGTCCTTTTGATGAGCTTTTTTCTCAGGAAGGCAACGGCATCACCGGCGGAAATTATTTAACCGGCCTGCTCTGGGCGTTGGAAGGGCTGGCCTGGGATGAACAATATCTGGTTCGAGTCTGTGTTGCGCTTGGTGAACTTGCCAGCCATGACCCCGGCGGCCAGTGGGCCAATCGTCCATCCAATTCGCTTACAACCATTTTGCTGCCTTGGATGCCACAAACGCTGGCACCTGTTGAAAAGCACAAGGTGGCGGTGCGAACGATCCTTAATGAATGGCCGGATATCGCCTGGAATTTGATCATTCAGCTTCTTCCCGGTCAACACCAGACCTCTTCTGGATCACATAAACCGAGCTGGCGCAAGACACTCCCCGATGATTGGGAAAAAGGCGTGACGTATCAGGAATACTGGCAGCAGGCATCATTTTACGCGGAACTTGCAGTGGCTGCAGCGGGCCAAGATACCGCTCGGCTTTCCGAATTGATTGATCATTTTGATAATCTACCTAAACCTGCTTTTGATCAACTTCTCCAGGCTCTTGCCTCCCAGCCCATTTCAGAACTCCCTGAAGAGCAACGACTTTCCATTTGGGACCATCTCACAAAATTCACAAACAAACATCGACGGTTTTCCGATGCGAAATGGGCCTTGCCCGACGAACTAATTACCTGCATTGAACAAGTTGCTGAACAACTATCCCCAACTAACCCGTTCAATTTATACCAGCACGTTTTTGCTAATGACTTCAATAACTACGATGAGGATGGCGATTGGGAGGAACAGCAAAAAAGTCTCGAAATAAGACGTGAAACGGCCATTTCGGAAATCTTTCAGCAAGATGGTGCCGAAGGTGTTATCCGATTTGCCGAATCCGTTTCTTCACCTGTCCAGGTGGGGTACGCGCTTGGCGTTATTGCCGATTCAGTCATTGAGCGGACCCTTTTGCCTCACTTCCTGGATTCTGCGGACAGCAAGCGCAAGGCATTGGTAAGCGGTTTTATCTGGAGGTGTTACCATCTCAAAGGCTGGGAGTGGTGCGACGACCTCGATAAATCTGATTGGACGCCCGAGCAAGTAGGTCAATTCTTGACTTGTTTGCCGTTTACCAAGGAAACATGGGATCGCGCTTCTGGATGGCTTCAGGCGCACGAGAGTGAATATTGGACCCGCACCGGCGCGAATGCATATCAGACCGATGGTGATCTTGCCATTGCTATTGAGAAGCTCATTGAACAAGGCAGACCACACGCGGCAATCAAATGCCTATACAGAATGCGACGTGCCAAGCAGCCTATCGATAGTAATCAATGTGTTCGAGCGTTGCTCGCAGCGCTTTCCTCCAGTGAGCCCAGCTACACCATGAATGGGTACCGCATCATCGAACTGATCAAGTTTCTTCAGGCAGAGCCTTCGGTTAACCAAGATGACCTCTTTAGAGTCGAGTGGGCATATATTCCCCTTCTCGACGGGCATAGAGGTGCCGCCCCCCAACTCATTGAAAGCAGACTGGCTAATGACCCGGAGTTTTTTTGCGAGGTAATTCGACTGATCTACCGATCCAAGAAAGAAGATCAGCCGCCGAGAGAACCCACCGAGCAATCAAAAGCATTCGCAACAAATGCCTGGCGGCTGCTGCATGAGTGGAAGACACCGCCGGGAACACAAAAAGATGGAACGTTCAGCGAAGAGCGTTTCAGCGAATGGCTCCAAAGAGTAAAGGAAGTCTGTACAGAATCCGGCCACCTGGAAGTCGCACTCATCAATATTGGCGAAGTATTGATTCACACCCCACCCGATATAGGCGGTTTATGGATACGCCGCGCTGTCGCTGCTGCATTGAATGACCGTGAGGCCAAGGACATGCGCGAGGGTTATAGGATGGGGACATACAACTCACGCGGTTTTCATTGGGTTAACCCAACTGGAAAACCGGAAAGAGAACTGGCTAAACAGTTCCTAAGTAAAGCCGAGGAAGTAGAAAACGCCGGTTTTCTGAGATTTGCCATTACCTTAAGAGATTTGGCAGACAACTACGGCCGTGAGGCTGAACGCATCGTCATTGAACACCGACAGGAGGACGGGGAATGAACATTTTAACCCTCCTTCCCAAGCTCATTTCCGGCGAGCTGCGCATCTCTGATGCAGAGAAGTTCATTAAGGAGGCCGGGGTATGACGGGCGCCCTCGACGATATTGCCCCCGCCTTCAAAGCGGCAGCCACCCGCTGGCCGGATGCGCCCAATATTCAGGCGCATTATACCGATTTTGCAAGCACCTTTGAAAGCAACGGCAGCAGTCTGATTGAGTTGTGCAAATCGTTTCTGGAGATGGTCTGCATTACCATTGTGACGGAGTTGGACAAAGACCTTCCTGCCTCGTCAAGTCCGACCACAACGGAATATTTGGCATGCGCTCTGGATGCGCTGGGGATTCGCAACCAAAGAGGGTCAAGCGCCTTAGGCACAATTCTTTCCGGTTACAACAAGCTGTCAAATGGCTTGTCCGATATACGGAACCAGGAAGGCTCGGTTGGACATGGCAAGGACGGTTTCATTGATGCAATATCAGACCGTCATTCACGGGTTTACATTTTGTCCGCCGATACGATCATCGCGTTGTTGCTACAAGCCTACGACGGCGTTGAGCCCTCCATTTTAAAAACCCGCGAGTCACACAGCCGATTTTCTCATCATAACGAAAAAATTGATGCAGCGACTCAGGTTGAAGCCAAGGTAGACGAAGACGGGGTCGTGGAATTGTCCTTTCGTGCCGGCACGCTTGAAGATGGATTCGATATTCGCGTTCCTGCAAGCGAATTGCTGTATTATCTGGATCGTCAGGCCTATGTGGACATTCTTGATGCGCTGCGGGGTATTGCGACCCAACCCGAAGAAGAGGAAATACCAGAAACAGAAGAGACAGCCCCCGGGCCCGAGCCTGAGGTAAAGCCGGAGGTAGCCGCCGTTGGGCACAAGGAGCCTTTAACCAGAAAGCTTCAACCTGTTACTGATTATCAAGGAAAATACGCGGAGCAGGTTTCGCCGCTTTACGATTTTATATTTCATTCCATTCTGGGCGGCAAATCCGAGTATGCAACACAAATCCAGAATCTTACCTACACCCTGCTCAACGGTATGGAAGATCTGGCGGTCATCGATTGGAATAAACGTACCTCCACCCATGCCGAGGTACGTCTTTTTCTGAAGAAACTAACAAAGCTCTTTTCCATAGAGGAAATTGAAGACAGTTCCATCGACCGGATTGTTGAATGGCTGGCCAAGCGCATACCCGGAGGGGAAACATGAAAGAAAACAACGAAATAATCCTCTACAGCACTCCGGAAGGCGACAAGAAAGTCGGCGTTCTGTATCATGATGAAAACTTTTGGCTGACCCAGAAGGCCCTGGCCGGGCTGTTCAATGTAAATGTGCCGGCGGTTAGTAAGCATTTGAAAAACATCTTTGATTCAGGCGAATTGGTTGAAGATTCAGTTGTTTCCATTTTGGAAACAACTGCCGCTGACGGCAAGAACTATAAAACCAAATATTACAACCTCGACGCCATCATTGCCGTGGGATACCGGGTGAACAGCTATCAGGCCACCCAGTTCCGTGTCTGGGCGACTAAGACCCTGAAGGAATTCATCATCAAGGGATTTGTGCTGGATGATGAACGGCTCAAACAGGGAAAGCATTTCGGCAGGGATTATTTCGATGAGCTCCTGGAGCGGATTCGTGAAATCCGTGCCAGCGAGCGCCGATTTTACCAGAAGATAACCGACATCTACGCGCTTTCGGCGGATTACGATAAAAACGCGCCCATTACCCAGGAATTTTTCGCCACGGTACAGAATAAGCTGCACTGGGCTATCACCGGAAAAACGGCCGCGGAAATCATCTATGACTCAGCGGATGCCGAAAAAATACATATGGGGCTCACAAGCTGGAAGGGGGCGCCTGAAGGGAAAATCCTGAAATCCGATGTCTCTGTGGCTAAAAATTATCTGAGCGAAGCGCATATCAGGGAACTGAACCGGATAGTGACCGCCTACCTCGACCTTGCCGAAAACCGGGCTGAGCGACAGATTGTGATGAAGATGCAAGACTGGGTTCAGTTTCTACACAGCTTTCTGGAGCTTTCCAACTACCCGATCCTTAATGACAAAGGCAGGGTGAGTGCAGTGGAGGCGAAATTGAAGGCCGAGCAGGAATACGAAAGCTACCGCAAAAAACAGGATGAGGTGTATGTTTCCGACTTTGACCGGGAAATAAAACGAATTCAGGGTAAGCAAGAGAAAGACGATGAGTAAAACCTCCGAAACAACTCTCGAACAAACCGCCCTCGGCTGGTTTGAATCATTAGGCTGGCAGATCGCCTTCGGACCGGATTTGAACCCGGACGGTCCGGACTGTGAGCGCCGGGATTACGATCAGGTCGTCTTGATCGACAGGCTAGAGACCGCGCTCGAAAACATCAATTCGGATATACCCCCCAATGTTATTGAAGAAGCCGTCAAGAAAATAATGCGCACCGAATCCCCCATCCTGATCGAGAACAACCGGCGTTTCCATCGGATGCTGACCGATGGCGTGGATGTTTCGTACATACAGGAAGGTCGCGAGGTACACAACAAGGTATGGCTTTTTGATCTTGACGACATCGGAAACAACGACTGGCTCGCCGTCAATCAGTTCACGGTTATCGAGGAGCGAAAGAATCGACGACCCGACATGGTGATCTTTGTTAATGGCCTGCCCCTTGGCGTGATTGAGCTCAAGAATCCTGCGGATGAAAAGGCCACCCTTCGTCATGCTTTCAAACAGCTTCAGACCTACAAAAGCGATATCCCCGGTCTATTTGTCTACAACGAGCTACTTGTCATCTCCGACGGCCTTGAAGCCCGGGGCGGGACGCTTACCAGCGGGTGGGACCGGTTTATGCCATGGCGTACCATTGACGGAAAAGAAGTCGCTCCGCGAGGGACCGTGGAACTTGAAGTGCTGCTTAAGGGGGTTTTTGAAAAGCGGCGGTTTCTCGACCTTGTATTGAATTTCGTCGTGTTTGACGATGACGGAGCAGCTGTCGCCAAGAAAGCGGCGGCCTATCACCAGTTCCATGCTGTGAACAAAGCGCTTGAATGTACCTTGTCTGCCTGCGGTATCGATGCTGATGCAGATCTTCTGTATGCACGCTTCCCGGAGTATAACAAACACAACCCGTATGAAGCATACGAGCTGCGGAATGCGTATGGTGCCGGGACTGAACACTTCGGCGATCGCCGTATCGGGGTAATCTGGCACACTCAAGGAAGCGGGAAGAGCCTTTTGATGGCCTTCTTCGCCGGAAAGGTCATCCGTCATCCCGCCATGGAGAACCCTACATTGTTGGTTATAACCGACCGGAACGATCTGGATGATCAGCTCTTTGGAACCTTTTCATCCTGCCGTGACCTTCTTCGCCAGACTCCCGTCCAGGCGGAAAACCGGGAACATTTGAGGGAGCTTCTTCAGGTTCCTTCAGGCGGGGTTGTTTTTACGACAATTCAGAAATTTCTGCCTGACGAGAGAGGCCGGCAATACCCCGAACTATCCATTCGTCGAAATATTGTGGTCATTGCCGATGAAGCGCACCGCAGTCAGTATGACTTTATCGACGGATTCGCGCGCCACATGCACGACGCTCTGCCGAATGCGTCTTTCATCGGGTTTACTGGTACGCCCATCGAACGTGGCGACCGCAGTACGCCGGCGGTCTTTGGTGATTACATTGATAAATACGACATCCTGCGGGCGGTTGAGGATGGCGCTACTGTTCCCATATTTTACGAAGGACGGCTGGCAAAGATCGATTTGCGGGAAGAGGAAAAGCCGAAAATCGACCCGGAGTTTGAAGAGATCACCGAGGGTGAGGAAGAGTCCCTAAAGCAGAAGCTGCGTTCCAAGTGGGCTGCTCTTGAAGCCATGGTCGGCACGGAAAAGAGGATCGCCCTTGTTGCGGAAGACCTGGTTCACCATTTTGAAGACCGCCTGCTGGCATTAGACGGCAAAGCAATGGTTGTCTGCATGAGCCGTCGAATCTGTGCTGATATGTACAATGCCATGGTTAAGCTGCGGCCTGATTGGCACAGCGAAGATGACGACAAGGGCGTGGTTAAGATTGTCATGTCCGGCTCCGCATCGGATCGTGCTGAATGGCAAACCCATATTCGGAACAAACCACGGCGTGAGGCTCTGGCCAAGAGGTTTAAAAACGCGGGCGATTCCATGAAGGTGGTGATCGTGCGGGATATGTGGCTGACAGGTTTTGACTGTCCGTCGCTGCATACGATGTACGTCGACAAGCCGATGCGGGGCCACGGCCTTATGCAGGCGATTGCCCGGGTAAACCGGGTGTTCAAGGATAAGCCGGGTGGACTGGTCGTTGACTACCTGGGCCTTGCGGACCAGCTGAAACGGGCCCTTGCGGATTACACCGAAGCGGGCGGTCACGGCAAAGCGGCCATCAACCAGGAAGAAGCCGCCCGGGTGATGTTGGAGAAGTTCGAAATTGTTGTCTCCATGTTCCACGGTTTTGATTACACCACTCTTCTTAAAGCGGAACCGGCAAAGCGTATTGCCGGTATCGCCGCCTCCATGGAACACATCCTTCAGTTGGAGGATGGAAAGAAGCGCTATCTGAAAGAGGTGACTGCTCTGTCCAGGGCTTTTGCTCTCGCTGTTCCCCATGAGGAGGCACTCAAAATTCGTGACGACGTGGGATTCTTCCAGGAGGTCCGCGCCGGACTGGCAAAAGCAACGGTTGATGGAGAAGGCAGGAGCCCTGAGGATATGGATACCGCGATTCGCCAGCTGGTATCCCGGGCCGTGGCCTCGGAAGAGGTCGTGGACATTTTCGCTGTGGCGGGATTGAAGAAACCGGATATCTCGATTCTCTCGGACGACTTCCTCCAGGAAGTGCGGCAGCTTCCATACCGGAATCTTGCGGTGGAACTCTTAAGAAAACTCTTGAACGATGAGATCAAAACAAACTCTCGCAAAAACGTTGTCCAGGCGCGGTCTTTTGCAGAGATGCTGGAGAAAGCCATACGAAAATACCGGAACCGTGCCATTGAGGCAGCACAGGTGATTGAAGAACTGATCAAATTAGCCGGAGAGATGCGCGAGGCTCAACAGCGCGGCGAAAACCTTGGCATGACCGATGATGAAATCGCCTTTTACGATGCGCTGGAGGTTAACGACAGTGCGGTGAAGGTACTGGGGGATGAAACACTGAAGCTGATTGCTCACGAACTGGTTGAAGCAGTCAGGCGGAGCGTAACCATAGATTGGACTGTTCGCCAGAATGCCCGCGCCCAGATACGTGTGATCGTAAAAAGAATTCTTCGCAAATACGGCTATCCACCTGACAAGCAGGAAAAAGCAACTCAGACCGTTCTGGAACAAGCGGAGGTCCTTTGTAGGGAATGGTCTCATTAAACAGGCATAGAAACTCGAGCTTCGCCCAATGTTACCTGGTTATAAAAGCTTATGTTCAATCTATCCTAAGGCTTGGTGTGCTATCTATACTTCCAGCTCTATCGAGACAGGACAGTGGTCCGATCCCATCACATCCGCATGGATGGAGGATGATTTTACCGCCCCGGCGAAGCCGTCGTTGACGCAGGCGTAGTCGATACGCCAGCCGATGTTCTTCGGTCTGGCCCCGGCCCGGTAGGACCACCAGGTGTAGTTGCCGCCTTCGCCGGTAAACATGCGGAAGGTGTCGGTAAAACCGTCGGCGGTAAAACTGTCCATCCAGGCCCGTTCCTCCGGAAGGTAGCCGGGGTTCTTTTCGTTCTGGTCGGGCCTGGCAAGGTCGATGGGTTTGTGGGCGATATTGTAGTCCCCGACAATGACGATGTTCTCTCCCGCGGCGACCCGTTCTTTGGCGGCTTCATGAAGAAAGGAACAGAAATCCAGTTTATAATCGAGCCGGGCTCCCTCAGGCTGGCTGTTGGGAAAGTAGCAGTTAAAGAGGGTGAACTCAGGAAAGGTGAGGACAAGTCCCCGGCCTTCGGAGTCGAACTCATCCGCCCCCAGGGTATCCACTTTCAGGGGTTCCTCTTTGCTGTAGACACAGACCCCGCTGTAGCCTTTCTTCTGAGCGCTGGCCCACAGGGCGGTGTAGCCTTCGGGGGAGATCAGCTCCTCATCCAGCTGCTCCGGCTGGGCCTTGGTCTCCTGCAGGGCAAGGATATCCGGCTGTATTCCGCCGAACCATTCCATCAGCCCCTTCTTCCGGGCCGCCCGGATTCCGTTGACGTTCCACGAGTAGACGGTAATCATTTTTTTCTCCTTAGCTGATCTCTCACCCTAATAGTGGTGTCCAAGCACGATAAAGAGCTCGTAATTCTCTCCTCCCCAGTCGCCTTCGTCGATAACCGCCTTCAGGTCGATTCCCAAGGATGCTCTAATATAATATCCCCTGGCGAAAAAGGGAAACCCGATGGCCTCGAGTCCCAGGCCCATCTTGAAGTGCCTGTCCGGGTCAAAGGCCGTATTCTGCTCCTTGACCCATCCGGCATCGAAGAAGACCGATCCCTGTCCCTCCACAAAATCAGGGATCGTAAAGGCCCGCATGGTAAGATCGGTATTGATGAATCCCCCATATTCCACAGCCTCACCCATCTTCAAATCCCGGATACCCCGGATATAGCTTGCCGCTTCTTCCTCAAATTCACCGTCGAACTCGGCAAAGCCCGCCGCCCGTCCGGAAACCATGAAAGGCCAGAAGAGGATTTTAAAGGGAAGGGGATAGAATCCCGAGAGGGAGGCTCTGGCGTCCCGGTTCCAGTAGAGGTGCTGCAGATTCCAGGTGTTGCTGTTCTCGATCCGCAGGTCCACTCCCTTTCTGAAGTTCCCGATCCAGTCCACCTGCCCCGCCGTCAGGAGCTGTCCGTAGCCGATGCCGGGGCCCTCCTTCTCCCGGGAGATCGGCTTGTCAAGCTTGTAATCGATCTCCGTGTAGATTCCCGGGGTATAGATGAACTCGCCGAATCCGGGAAGGAAGAGCCCTGTGGAGAAATCCTCCGCCAGTTCAAGCCGGGAGTTAAACCAGTTTCTGTCTATATCGCTGCTCTCGTAGTTGTAGGTCTCCCTGAAGCTCAGGGTGGGGGTGTAGCCTTTTATGGGTAGATCAATTCCTACTGAGGTGTAGGACTCGAGATCGTGCTCCCCGGCTGCGTACTCCCAGTAGACCGCGGTATCCCAGTGCCACTGATGCTTCAGCCACTGAAAGGGTAGGATAAATTCCAGCTCCAGGCGGTTGTTCGTATCCCCCTCCTGGCGTTCCCAGGCGATATCCAGGGCGAAGCGTTCCAGGGTTCCGAAAAGGTTCAGGTCCCGGTATTTGAGGGTCAGGGAAAAGCCGTTGTTGGAATCGTACTCAGGGATCGGCAGTATGATGATGTTCCAGCTGTCTTCGGTGTAGATGTCCAGGCTTACCGGATAGTGTCCGTTGATCTTTTCTTCAATTGAATACTCTATCCGGGAGCTCTCCTTCAGCTGCCTCAGATTCAGGAGAAGCTGCTGCTGTCCG